>ENA-ORXF01000217-ORXF01000217.1-marine-metagenome-genome-assembly--contig:-NODE-217-length-44098-cov-9.938597_pt1 | contig 44098 bp, 45 predicted proteins | sample MGYA00237864_ERZ511476 | MGnify/ENA primary metagenome ERZ511476 (study PRJEB26306, sample SAMN06343908) | marine metagenome | isolation source: coastal waters | place: Atlantic Ocean: West Antarctic...
GGGTCTGTAGCTCAGCTTGGTTAGAGCGCACCCCTGATAAGGGTGAGGTCGGTGATTCGAGTTCACCCAGACCCACCATTGGATTACGTTCAATGGATAGAGAAACGGCTCTACACTTATAGTTGACGTTTAAGCCAAGGCTGCTAGAGCTTTGCTGAGAACTTCTTCCGATCTGGCAATGACCATTTCCTTCCAGTCGTCAAACTCCGGGTAAAATACGTCTCGAATAGCTGCCTTGACTGCTCGTCCCTCTGCCGAGTCGAGATCACCATGTAGGTGCAACCAGTTATCTGCTCTGGTTGCGGCAAATACTTTCGCACCATCCCGTGTACCAAACTCCAGCGTCAGGGCTGTCACTATAGAATTAGTCAAGGTGTCCTCAAATGCAAAATCAATCGTGCCCTGCAATTTGGCTGATGAACTATCACCACCAATAGTCGAGGTAATATCCGGGAAAATAGATTGTGCTCTATTAAAGGCCTCACTTGCTGGCGCGTATTCTGATATCAGCTCACCATGCCCGTAAGGGCCAAGCCCAGTATGGTAATCAATCATTAGTGCTCTTCGGGCATTAGCCAACCGGTCGCTGATCACGGCTCGGAACATCTGGTTCGACCAAGTCGCTTGTTTACCGCCAAAATAGACACCCTCTTCAAATTCGTACTGACCCTCGGTCAAGGTCGCCTGTAATTGGTCAAACCCTTTTAGCTTACCGTATTCCCCCAGCGTTTTATTCGCCCTTGCCAAATCTTGATCACCAAGAGACTCTGGAATAATGGCCGCCAGCAGAGATTCATAGTCAGGATTGGTAAGGGGTAACTTCTCAAAATCAATAAAATTACGATTGAGATCAACATTGTCCTCATTCACCCTGCGCAACCAGGCGAACCCGTAGGGATTGATGGCATGGATCAGGGTCACAGCGACGCCATCCGGCAGCTTATCAAACAAGCCCTGTTCAAGCCCATGGGTTTGACAAGCCGAGCCGCAAAACCCCTCTACGCCATGGGTAGCAGAGCTCAACAGTAAATGACCTTCAGCGTTCAATGAACCAATGGTCGCTATATCAGTGTACAGAGTCTGCCCGTTTGGGCCAGGCAACGGCAATGGCCGGGACTCAACCTTGATATTCCTTTTCTCAAGGGCCGCCAGAAAAAGCCCTCGCGCCGCATCATAGTTATCTGAAAAATAATCTACATTGTCCATTCTCTTGTCACCGCTCCTGAAACATCTGAAAATCTACTACCACAGTAACATAACAGCCCCCCAGCTATAAAAACCAAAGCCTGCCACAGCGATAAGTGCAGCCCAGATTACTAAATCCCAATCGGGTGATATAAGCGGTAAGTTAAACATGTATGCTGGCTTCGACAACAGATACAAACCCTCAGGTGCATGTCGAGAAGGTAGTGATTCTCGTAAATCAATTACTGCAAACTTGTTAGTTGGCGAAAGCAAAGACTAAAAGACACTCACAAAGAAAGAGTGCTATGGTGTCCAAATATCTAAAAAAACATGAGCAAGTTAACTGGCTGGCAAACGTGAGCCTTATCAAACCTTTTGTGGTGCTTAGTGGTAATCAATAATGAAAATAAAAGTAAATAGAATTAAAGGTGCCGATGGACCTTTTGAGATTGTTTGGGATAAATTAGGGATCCCGCACGTGTACGCAACCAGTGTGGCTGACTCATACAGAGGCATGGGTTATGCCGCAGGTTATGAGAGATTATGGCAGACGCACCTGAGCTGTGCTTATGCAAATGGAGAGGCCGCGGCTTTACTGGGAGAACGGTTTGTTCAGCAAGATGCCTTTCAAAGGGGTTTCAATGTGCACTGCGGCCAGATAGGTCTTAGTGAAAGTAAAGGGGATTGGATAGCTGATGCCTATTTAGAAGGATTAAACGCTTACGTACTATCCCTTGATGAAATACCTCCAGAGTTTCTGCATGCAGGAGCAGAACCTCGCTTGTTCACCCGCATGGATATAGCAGCAAGATACAGGTTTACTTCCTGGTTTCAGCATAAAAGTTGGACGGAAAAAATGATGTTAGGTAGGTTAATGGCAACCCACGGTATCGATTATTTTTCTAATCATGTATTGCATCTTTCGAATGAAGATAGAGATTTGATTAATGATCTTAATGAGCCTTTACGAAACTTAGACCCGCAAATAATTAAGTTGGCTTATCCTGAAGTTGAGGTTCCAACTTTCTCCGGAAGTAATAATTGGGCAATTACAGGAGAGTTATCTGCTTCAGGAAAACCCATTTTAGCCACAGATCCCCATCAACCTCACTCTTTACCAAATACCTTTTTTTACATCCATCTTAATGCTGGATCGTGGGATGCTTTTGGTGCCGCTTTCCCAGGAGTCCCTTATTTTATGATGGGATACACCCCTGATGTGGCTTGGGGATTAACAACGGGATTTATTGATTGCTATGATTTATTCATTGAGGAAGTAAATGATGATCAGTATCGAACCGAGTCAGGCTGGAGACCGGTGGAGATTCAACAAGAGGTTATTGAAATAAAGGACCAACCCAGCAGATCTATAAATATTAAAAAGACTCACCATGGAGTGCTCCTGGAGCCATTCATGAATGAATTAGGAATGTCTGATTCAAAAAATAATAAATACCAGACAAGTCTTTACTGGTCTTTGCAAAACGTACCTACATCAGCAGGGGCATTGGCTCTTTTACCAACGGCTAAATCAGCAAAAGAGTTTGGTGAAGTTTTGTTTGAGAATGACGTCTGTCCTTTGGTCAATAATATTATATGTGTAGATAAAGACAGTCAGATCGAAAGGTACATAGCAACAACCACTCCAGTTAGAAAAGGAGTCACTGGGTCGGTTCCTCTAGCCGGTTGGATAGATAAATATGATTTCAGTCTTTCCACAAAAGATCAGTTATTGGTGGAAAAAAATCCTAAAAGTGGTTTTTCTTTTACTGCAAATAACGACACGATGGGAGACGAAGGTGATTTTTATATTCATAATTTCCCGACACACAGCGCGAGAGCGGATCGCATTAGCGAATTATTAAACCAAAAGAAAAAATTCTCAGTTGAAGATTTTTGTGAAATGCAATTGGATTTACATGACTTACGTAGCATTGAGGTTTTACCCGACCTAATCAAAGTGCTAAAAGAAAGTGATGACCAAGACATCAAATTAGCAGCAAAAATCCTGGGAGAATGGGACAGCAATACCAGTGTGGATTCCATAGGAGCCTGTTTGTACTACCCTTTCTTGGACAAATTTTGGCAACGCAAATATATGCACACAGTCCTTCAAGATGATTTAATTAATTTATTACCAATGGCTGCACCTGGATTAAATCGTTTTGATATCGGTTCTTTTTTAACAGAAGGCGAGCCTTGGATAAAGCATGAAGAATTATTAAAAACCTCGGTGCAAGAACAAATGAAAACGGTTATGAACCGAGTTAAGCAAGAGCTTGGAAATGACCATTTAAAATGGCGATGGGGAGATTTACATCAGATTGCCTTTAAACACAGGCTTAACAAACACAAACCATGGGAAAATTTAAAATTAGGACCCGACCAAATAGGAGGGAGTCCAACTACTCTAGCAATGGCAATGCACACTGGAAAGGGCCCAGGAAAAGCAGCTAATGGTGAAATTCCTTGCAGGGTTTTTCACGGTCCAGCGTATCGACTGGTTGTTGATCTGGCAGATCCGTATCATTCAAAGTTTGTAATTGCTGGCGGTAATGGTGGGCGACCAGATAGTAATTTTTCTATGAACCAATACAAGTCCTGGCTAGAAGGAAGTTATTACACCCTGAACTTAAAACGAGAAGAATTGGATGAACATTCAACTTGGGAATTTTTATAAACTGCCTTTAAAAAACCTTATTGAATTAATCTTTAAAAACACAGTGATAAGTTTCATGGTGCTAGTTAGTATTCATATAGGAAATTTATAAAAAAAAATATTAATATGATGACTCTGTTTTATGCCGCTGCACTGCACTTCTGATAAGGTTGAGGTCGGTGATTCGAGTTCACCCAGACCCACCATTGGACTCAGTGTAATGGATAACTTTTTATTTTTATTAAACAATTTAGAATGAATATAGGTTTACAACAAATAAATAAGAAAAAAATATGAAAGCAGTAGGAATTATGAAACATGGGGGCCCTGAAGTACTTGAAGTATTACAAGTTCCCGAGGTAGAAGCAGGACCAGGACAAATTAGGATTCGTAATTACGCAGCGGCTGTAAATCCTACGGATGTTGCAGCACGAAACGGTCTGATGGCTGAGTTTCAAAAGATAAACCCACCACCTTATGTTCCGGGGATGGATGCGGCTGGAATAGTTGACCAACTTGGAGAAGGAGTCGAGACCGATATTAAAGTTGGGGATGAGATTATTGCCATGGTTGTTCCGAGTGGAAATTATGGAGCTTACAGAGAACAAATAGTCTTAGATCAGAATGCGGTAGTTAGAGCCCCAAAAGGCACTACTCACATAGAGGCATGTACTCTCCCTATGAATTCTCTTACCGCTAGATTATCCCTTGATTTGCTTGGTCTTAAAGAAGGTCAGGTACTTGCAGTTACTGGCAGTCCAGGAGCTTATGGTGGTTATGTTGTGCAACTCGCTAAGGCAGATGGTTTGACGGTCATTGCCGATTCTAATGAGTCAGATGAAAAACTTCTTAAATCTCTTGGGGTGGATATTATAATTCCCAGAGGTGAAGGATATGCCGAAAGAATAAAACAAGAATTTCCAAATGGTGTTGATGGTATGGCTGACGGAGCTTTGTTAAATGAACTGGCTATTGATGCTGTAAAGGATGGAGGATCGTTTACTTCTATAAGAGGTTTTAAAGGAAAGCCACAAAGAGATATAAATTTTACCACTACCTGGGTTACGGCATACGATCGTAAAAAAGAAATATTAGAGACTCTCAGAGATCAAGCCGAGGAAGGTATTTTAACTCTTAGAGTTGCTGATTCAGTTTCTACTGATAATGCTTCAGAAGCCCACAGAAGATTAGAAGCTGGAGGCACAAGAGGCAGGATGGTTATTGAATTCTAAAAAAATACTCTTGATAAGAGAATATCGGTTTTAAACCGCCGAGACCCAACACAATTTTTACTTAAAGCTTAATCCTTGCTCTAAAGGCCAATAAGAGTATATTAAATCTTAGAATGGACTCTATTTTTCTCAAATTGGATGAGATATTTATCTTAATAATAAAGGAAAAATATGAAAAAATATCTAATACTCTTCACCTTATTTCTTACTTTAGGAATGGGTTGTTCAACTGCTCAAAAGGCTTCAGAAGTTTCAGCAATAAAAGTTTCTGTAGCTCCTTATATCAAATTATCTTGCAAGGAACTTGCTACAGAGCAGAATGATTTATTTAATAGAGCTCAGGCTGCAGGAGCAATTGTAGATTCGTCTCATGATTCTGATAGAAACGTTGAATTAGTTACCTGGATTCTTTTTGCACCGGCAGCTTTGCTGCTTGATGGAAATCAAGCTGAGGCAGCAAACTTGGCTAGCTTAAGAGGTCAGCTGGCAGCAGTGCAAGATGCTCAGAAGATAAATGAGTGCATGTCTGGCTAAAATTAGAACTAGATTATTTTATCCCTGATAAGGATAGCTTATATTAGTAATAGCATTCCTTGATTGAGTTTACTAAATTAAGTAAATAGTTTTTTTAAGAATATCTTATTTGGCTTGCCGGTATGGTTTCTTGGAATCTCTTCTATGCAGTAAATTTGCTTAGGTATTTTGTATCCCGATAACTTTCCAGAACAAAACTGTTTTAAGTTTTCGACAATGATCTCTTCTTTGTCTTTGGTTACAAGGACGGCCACAACCATTTCTCCCCATGTTTTATCCAACATTCCCATAACAACAACATCCTTAACATTCGGATGATTTGAAATTACATTCTCTACTTCTATTGGATAAACGTTCTCACCACCTGTTTTGATGAGTTCTTTTTTCCGGTTTATAAAATACAAGAACCCTTCTTCATCAACTCTTCCCAGATCACCTGTGTGCATCCATTCTCTTGTGTAGAGAGATTCGCTAGCTTCTTTGTTGTTCCAATAACCCGAAACACACCTTATGGATTTGGCCATTATCTCGCCGGTTGCTCCTGCTTTAAGTGCGTTTCCATCTTCATCCCAAATTTCCATTTCCATGTCTTCTACAACCTTTCCAACACTGCCTTTGCGTTCCCAAGCGTCCTCATTAAAAATAGCCGTTATTAACCCCGTTACTTCTGTTTGCCCATAAACCATCATCGACTGGCATTTATTCTTGGTACAAAATTCTTTGAAGCGCTTGCCGCCTGATCCACCTATCAGCATTCTTAAGTCTGGTAATGAAATATTCTTTTCTTCGCATTGATCTATTAATTGGCCGCTGTAAGGGGGAACCAACATGGTTACAGTGATTCTCTTTTCTAAAAGAAAATCGACGATATTTTCAGTACTTACATTTTTGGGTATTACTAAGGTAGCTCCTTGGCTCAATACCGCTCTTGCTCTGATCAAACCTGCCTGATGAAAAAATGGCATAAATGCCAAGAAACGATCTGTGCTTATCAAATCCAATAATTTAACCGTTATGCGGTCAGCTTGAACAGAATTCTCTTGATTTTGAATCGCTCCCTTTGGTCGGCCTGTAGTACCAGAGGTGTACATCAATACTGCAGGAGCATCGCTACTGATAATGAAAGAAAGTTTTCTGGCTGCAGTTTTCTTTAGTAATTTGTTTAAGTTGTGTGTGCATTCATTTACGGCATTAAGTCCAATCGAAAATCTTAAGCTTTGACAAGACTCAAGTCCTTGGAGATGTTCAATGCAGTCATTGTGTATAAAGAGGCAGCTTGCTTCGGCATTATTAAAAGCATAAATTAGTTCATCAGTAACATTTCTGGTATTCAAAACTTCTAAAATTGCTCCCAATCTAGAGACTGCATATTGCAATACTAAATAATCTGCACAATTTGGCGATAAAATTGCAACTCTGTCTCCTTCCTTGATACCCAAATCTTCAAGTGCATTGGCGGTTGATTCAGAACGAGAGTTTAATTGTTGGTAGGTTAAATGGTCATCCCCATCTTCAATGGCAATTCTTTGTCCGTGACTACCAGCGGCTTGGTCTAATAATGTATGTATCAATGTCATTTTTAAATCTACAATAAACGAAATAAAAGGAAGTTTAAATGGAATACGAACAAGTAATTAACGGAAGAAGAAGTGCTAGAGGGTATAAGCAAGAGTCAGTGCCTAAAGAGGTATTGGAAGAGGTAATAGCCTTGGCAACCCGAGCCCCTTCATCTATGAACACACAGCCTTGGCATTTTCATGTTGTAACTGGCGATGCTCTGGACAACATTAGAAAAGAAAATACTAAAAGGAATATTGAAGGCGTGCCTCCTTCAAGAGAAATTCGTCCGCCTCTTGGCTACGAAGGAGTCCATAGAGAAAGGCAAATAGAAGTTGCCATTCAACTCTTCAAGGAGATGGGCATAGAAAGAGACGATAAAGAAGCAAGACAGGATTGGGTTTTGAGAGGATTTAGGCAATTTGATGCACCCGTGGCTGTGATAGTAACTTTTGATAAGGAGTTACAGGACGAAGATATTTCTAAGTTCGATTGTGGCGCCGCTGTAAACGGTTTGGTAAATGCAGCCTGGTCCAAAGGACTCGGCGCTGTTATTAACAGTCAGGGAATCATGCAATCGCCTGTTGTTAGAGAGCATGCAAGAATTCCTGATGATCAAGTGATCATGATTTGTGTGGCCATGGGTTATCCCGATGAAAGCTTTCCTGCCAATAAGGTTGTGTCCAATAGAAGGCCCGTCTCTGAGGTTGCTACATTTATTGGATTTTAATTTTTAATTTCTTGTTGTACAGAATTACCGAAGCGTACAGAACGGCCGGGAGAGTGACCCACGGAAATTGAGTTTGAAACATCACAGCCCTTCCGTTGAACTCAAATAAAAGAGGGTTGAAGAAATTTCCAGTTGGAATAAGTGGAGCCCAAGACAGACTTTTGCCTTCAGAAAGTTGATCGTGATAAAGAAAAAGCTCAACAAACAGATTTTGCACAACGCACCATACGAGCAGGATGCAGAAACCGCGCCAGTGCCATTGTGAAAATACTTGAAGATTTTTTCCTGTAAAACGCCACATCAACCACAGACCGCCCAGACAGACTGTCCCAGCATCCGCAAGAGAATTTACAATCCAGTTAATATGCAGCGGAATCCAGGCGTTGATTGCTGATGACCTTCTGATACTTACCGAGTCTCCATCAACAAGTCCATAGGTGAACCATAGTTCCCAACCCAGAGCACAAACAAAAAATGAACTCACATAAATAAAAGGCACCCAAGAAGGAAGGGAGCGCTTGTATTTAAATAAAAGAACCATAGGAACGATTACGCTCATGTAGACAATAAATATTACTCGAGCTTCTTCAAAAGTCATGATCAGATATTACTATGTCTTCAATCTAAAAAGCTAGAATGCTCTATTAAATAAAAGAAAAGTGATTCAACTTTACTGAGATTCTCTAAAATTTATCTTTTTAAAAGTTTTAGAATTTCAGTAATCTTAGTATCAAATTCATCCTCCCCTTGGAGAGACTCTCTGATACATTCACCGAGGTGTGTTTTAAGAATTTTACCTTCCACCGTTGTAATTGAATTTTTTACTGCTTTAATTTGATTCAAAATGTCTATGCAGTATTTCTCTTCTTCAATCATTTTTTGAATGCCTCGCACCTGTCCTTCTATCCGTCGCATGCTGTTTAATTGACCTTTATGGCTAGAATTTTTCATGTTTTTATAAAAAGTTAGGAACTATATAAGTAAAAATAGAAGCGAACAAAAATATACCAACAGAAGCATAATATACGTATCTTGATTTCTTACGAGTCTGCTCACACGCTCGTCCAAGCTCCGGATCAGCAGGGCAGGGCATGTAATAAGTTTTGTAATTCACAACCCCAGCAACAACTATCATCACAACCGCAGAAACAGTTATGTGTATTTTATATTGAGATAGGACTATCAAAAATGGGAAGGTTGTAATGAGACTGGCAAAGCTTGCTCCCGCTCCCAATGCAACGAAAACAGCAGGTAAAGCGCAACAAATTAAAGTTGAAGATGATGCAAATAAAGAAAAAAAGTTTGAAGTCTTGTCGTCCATGTTGATAGTAAAACCCCTTAAACCTTCAATACCTGTATGTCTGAAACATTTTGACCATTAGAAAGAATCTTCTTCTTAATTTCATCAAGGTTAATTTCTTTTGACTTGGAGTACGCGATCATAACTTTGCCACTGTCCAAGTCGACGTCAATCTTTAGAACATTTTTGTCTTTCAAGAATGTCTTTTCAATGCCTCGGGCGCAAAAATCACAAACCATGCCTCTTACACTAACCATAGCCACATTAACCTCAGTTAATCCCTCCATAAATTTATCAAATCTCTCAGGATTTACATCAAGATTTTTACCATCTACCATGGTTTCATGCAGGTGCCCTTCGTGTGAATGGTCGTGAGTTTCAGCAACATCAGATGCCCATGCCAATGGACTGATGAATAAAAACATTAATAATACTCTGTTCATAATTTTCTCCTTTTTTAAAATCTATATACCAAATGCAAATCCCATTCTGTTTTATCGTTATAACCTAACTCGACAAGAGCATTCCCTTTAAAAAACTTCAATACCGGATAGGTGGACCTGCTTTTTGTAAGTGAATTTTTTTTGGTTTTAATCATGATCCATGTGTGTAAATCTCCGTAGTCACCAAGATAGGGTGCAACGCCTAATTGCAGGTATTGATCTGAATAGTCTTCGGTAATGTTATTTTGCATTACTTTGTAACCAAAACCAGAAAATAATCTTCTTGTTTCCCAATCACCGTGGACGCCATAAAAACTGCTGTCGTTATTGTTTAAAGAGATGCCTGACTGAAAATACAGGTTGCGTTGCGATAGCTTGGTGTTCTTTCTGTTTAATAAATAAACAAATCTAAAATGAGTTTGATCTTCATCAAACAGTTTGCCGTCTACTTTCTCTATTCCAATTGAGTATTTGTAAGTTGGTGAGTAATGCGCGTAAAGGGAATCTTGCATGTCATTTGATTTGTACATGAGTGTAGATCCGCCGGAATACGAAATGGGTCTTGCATCGACATGCAACGCTACAATCAAAGCACATAGGATGGTTATTAATTTATGTATACCCACAGGGGGTATATTATCATAATTTACCAGTCAATCAGTTTTATATGTCATGGTAAATACAATTGCGCTTAAATAAATAATTAATATCGCCCTTGCTTCTTCGAAGCTCCTAAGTTGGCAGTACTCCTTACAAACCCCAGTTAGGCCAGAAATTTTAAAGACATCACTGACCATGAATCTTTTAAATGCTCCTGTATAATTCTGATATAGTTTTTAAGCATCAAATAAAATTACCAAAGGAGCACAAAATGAAAATTAACACACTGTTTAATGTTGAAGGAAAAGTAGCAATAGTGACCGGAGGGTCAAGAGGTATAGGTGAGATGATTGCCGCAGGCTTTCTCGCCAATGGTGCAAAAGTTTACATAACTGCTCGAAAAGAAATTGAATTGCACACTAAAGCTAAAGAACTGGTGGAAGAGTTTGGAGGTGAGTGCATATCCATAGCAAGCAACCTAGATTCAAATGAAGGCATAGAAGCTTTTGTAAAAGAGATATCTGATAGAGAGGACCATGTAGATTTCTTAATTAACAATGCTGGCGCATCTTGGGGAGAAGATTTTGATACTTTTCCTGAAATGGGATGGGACAAGGTTATGAACCTGAACGTTAAAAGTATTTTCTTTATGTCGCAGAAATTTAAGCCTCTACTTACTGCAAATAATTCCGCTGAAGACCCTTCAAGAATTGTAAACATCGGTTCCATTGATGGATTGAACGTTCCTGATGTCGATACGTATTCTTACAGTACTTCCAAAGCTGCCGTTCATCAATTAACAAGACACTTGGCTAAAAGATTGGTGAAAGACAACATAAATGTAAATGCAATTGCTCCGGGGCCTTTTGAGAGTCAGATGCTGGGTGCGTTGGTAAATCACGACTACACGGAAGTTGCTAAATCCAATCCCAAAGGCAGAGTAGGGTCAGCAGAAGATATAGCGGGGCTAGCAATTTTTCTTTGCTCAAGAGCAAGTGCTTACACTATAGGAGAGACAATCACTTGTGATGGAGGTGTTGGAAAATTAGCGGGTCACGGTGGCCAGATAGCTTAATTCTTTTTAGATCCTATGAAAAAAATATTATTTACATTCTGCACTTTGATTTTGATATCTTCTTGCAGTGAAAACTCAGACACAATGAAAAATCTTAAAGACAGTGAATCTTTTCTTTCGATGAACGCAGTAAAGGAAGGAGTAAATCAGATAGAACCTGGTTTGCAATATCAAATAATTAATTCTGGAAGTCCAGATTCATTGCAACTGCAAAGCGATAACTTAGTTACGGCTCATTTTCATGGAACGCTGAGTGATGGTTCGGTCTTTTGGAGCTCGGTAGATTCAAACGAACCACTCAAAACAAATTTATCGCAATTGATTGTTGGATGTCAAAAGGCGATGTCATTGATGAGAGTTGGGGACAAATGGAGAGTGTTTATCCATCCTAGTCTGGCTTACGGAGAACAAGGAAGGTCTGGAATACCAGCTAATTCTGCCTTAATATTTGAAATAGAAATTTTAGACGCCGTTTGAATAGTTTCTAGATAATGACTTCTAGAAAATACCCCCCAGAGAAGCTTGGTTACTATAGCGTTGCTATGATGTCTTTGGCTCAAGTCTTTGCTTTCATAGATAGGCAAATACCATCAATGTTGATCGAACCCATTAAAGCTGATTTCAGTCTTTCTGATTCACAAATAGCACTCTTGGGCGGAGCAGCCTTCTCAATCTTTTATGCCGTTATGGCACTGCCAATTGGTTTTGCAGTAGACAGATACCGCAGAACCTTCATATTGGGAGGCGGTATATTTTTATGGTCACTGATGACCTTCTTTACCGGTTTAGCTAATTCATTTCTTAAATTATTCACAGCCAGAGTTGGTGTGGCAGTAGGAGAAGCTGTTATGGCTCCAACCAGTGTGTCTTTAGTTGGAGATTACTTTCCTGAAGAAAAACAAGGTAAGCCTTTAGCAATTATTACTTCAGGCGTTTACATTGGCATTGGAATTACGCTTTTAGGCGGAGGGTTCTTGATTGATTATCTAACATCGATAGGCGGTGTTACTTTACCAATAATTGGTCACTTAAAGCCTTGGCAAGCTACCTTCATGATTGTAGGTGCTCCAGGTTTATTGGTTTCTGCATTAATTTTTTTCATGCATGAACCGGAAAGAGTAGATCAAGTTTTTGAAAAGAAAGAAAACAGAAATAATTTCGAAGTAATTGAGCATATAAAAATTCATAAGCGTACGCTAATTCCTATGTTTTCAGGTTTGGTTTTTATGGCTTTTATTTTTTACTCTTTTACCTTCTGGGGCCCTACCATGATGGTTAGAACCTTTGGGTTGTCTCTTTCTGAGGTTGGTTTTACCTTGGGCTCTATTACCATCATAAGTTCATTGGCAGGTACTCTTTTGGCAGGAGCAATGGTGGATTATTTAAGAAGTCGCGGCTTTACCGATGCACCGGTTAGAACCGCCATGTTCTCCTCCATTTTGGCACTGCCCTTCATTGCAGCTGCTCCTATGATGGAAAATGTTTTGGCAGCATGGGTGTGCATAGCTTTTTACTTGTTCTTTATAAGTACGTTTGCTCCCCTTGGTCTTCTTTCTATAAGTGGAGTTTGTGGCGGAAATGTAAAAGGGCAAATGGCAGCGTTTCACGCTTTTTTAATGATGGCATTTGGATTTAGTATTGGTCCTCAGATGACTGCTTTCTTTACCGATTACCTTTTTAATGACGTACAAAAATTAGGAATGTCAGTGTCTTTGACTGCTTGCTTAGTTCTGCCGCTGTCGAGCCTTTTCTTTTGGTTGTCTCTGTCAAAGTACAGGGAATCTGTACTTAAAATCAAAAGCATTTAAAAATTTTTAATTCTTTAGAAAACAGATCTCTCAATAATTCTATGTCTCTCAATCCAGTATAAGAAGGTCTAATTCTCAAGGCTATTTTTCTGTGAAGACCTAGCGCTTAAGAATCTCTTTCCCCTTCTTTTTTATTATCCTTTTGATGCTGCTAAATCCTTTCGGGTTTTGATTTCTGCTGTTTTTCCTTTAAGATCAATTTATGTTTATAAAATTGTCAGAACTTTTTTTTGAACACTTAACCAATTGGGGTCTGGTTTGGTTCGGTGTTGTATTTTGGGGAAGCATTTTCAATGCCATGATGATTTATATCCTGGATACTCCAGGCAATATTCTTTTATCAATGCTGCCGTATTTCTTTGGGTTTTTATTGGGTTTGATGGGTAAATACAAGGGGTGGTCATGGATCAATTAGCCAATGAAGAAACAAAAGATTTTTCTATAGAAGAAGAAAGGAAATTAGCAAAAACTTTCATGGGAAGGATTGAATGGGAGATGATTGTAATTGGCATCGGGCAATGTCTTATTTGGTTTGGGTTGTGGTTTATGGTGGTGCAAGGCGCTATGGCTTTATGGCTTGGATGTGTCCTTTCTATACTGTCCACTTCCTGGTCTTATTTGCCTTCACATGCGGGACAACACGGTCACTTGTCCGGCAAGAATAAGAATCTGGAATGGTTGAATGCTTTTGTTGGTCAGATATCTTTAATTCCTTTGGCTCAATCTCATCATGTGCTTAAAGCTACGCACATGAAGCATCACGCACACACTAATGACCCTGATAGAGATCCAGACCAACTCCATGGTCAGGCTAAAAATTGGTTCCAAGCAGCCTTGAAAGTTCATGATCAAACCGGCAGCGGAAAAAAAGTTTTGGAGGTAATAAATAGGCTTCTTGAAGATGATCCAAAGTTTGCAGAGACAGTGAGTCAAGGAGCAACGGCAAGTTTTGTATTCTTTTTTGCACAAATGATTGTGGCAGTTTTATACCCTTTGGAAACCTTATTGCTTTGGTGGGTGCCTAGAAAACTAGCTGTGTCTTATCTTGGAATTGTTTTTTCATTTGAGCCCCATAACAATTTACCTGTTGGGAGATACAAAGACACAAGATTTTGGACAAACGGCCTTCCAAGATTTATTAATCATTCTATGCAAATTCATGTGATGCATCACATGTATCCCAGAATTTGTCATTTTGATGAACCCAAAGCTGTTGAAGCATTGAGACCTTTTATGATTGCAAGAGGAATTCCGGGTGCTGAAAAAATACCAGAAAGATTAAGGTTTAACCCAACTTTATCAGCATAAAAATTAAGCTCTTCTAAGCTTATCTTCTATGGACCATCTGGGCGATGGTGGAAGAGAGGGCCCATAACCTAATCTGCCAAGCATCTGTATAGTTTGTCCTTTCGGTGCGTAAGATTGATGGATATTGTCATATAAATCTTTCATCTCAGGATATTCTTGAAGTGCTTGGCTGCAAGGGTGAATTGAAAGGCCCATTGCAGTAGTCTTTAAATTTAATCTTGTCCACAATCTCCCAACATCTATTTGATTGTACCTATCGTTACTATCCGTTCTTAACAGGATGTAGTTTGGTGTTGAATTCAACATTTCATCGTACATGTCTATTCCTGTTTGATATGCCATAGTTCCGGGTTCAGCCATGGTCTGTTTATCTATTAAGCCAGTTAATCCTAACGTCTCAAGAAAAGCTCCTCCAATATCTATACCATCTGGAGATTGGTTGATTTCATTTTTTCCGAAACGCATCAGATCAATACTCTCTTGAAGCGTTCTTGAAGTTTTGTATTCAACCAGCCAAGATTCCCAAGTTATGCGCTTAAGGTCTTCTATGTCTTTTTCTTTGTAATAAATTTCTCCGAAAGAAGCTAAATCCTTAACTTGTTTATCAGATAAAGATTGGTCAGAAAAAGGCTCTTTGCATGATCTCCTGTCTAAAATTGAATTGAAGAGAGGATCTTTATCCTGATTCTCTTGAATAAATAAGATCTCGGCCACAGGGCCATTGTCCCCATTAGGAAAATAAGAAACCTGACTTAAGAGACCAAATTCTTTTGAGGCGATTGAAAGAGTTTCTATAAAACACCCCATGCCTATTGTGAGCTGACGATCAAAAGGATCAGTTTCTGGTAAATTTTTCTCTTTATTTCTGTATATATTAATTTTGTTTTCACCAATAAGTTCTATTTCCCAGGGTTGTCTGTTGTGAGGATTGGGCGACAAGATTGCATAAGAGAGAGCTTTTAATCTTAGGTCTTCGTATTGACCTGCATTTAGCCAAGGGCTCAAAGCTTTGTAAGGAGTTCTGGTTCCTATAAAACCGCCAAGCGCAGCTGCAGATAAGATAAAACCGCCTCCAGTTATTTTCAAAAAATCTCTTCTGCTAACCATTACTCTTCCTTTATTAATTTTTATGAACAGATTAGGCAATTATGATATATTGTCAACTTATATTGACAATATGTTTGCCTATGCTTGATAAGAAGACTAATTCATTTCTTAAAAAAAATATCATGCGTTTAATGATGGAAAACGTTGAATGGATGGAAAAAGAGATGATCAATTCTTCTAAAGAAGATATTCATCATTTAACCCCAGCGGAGATTAAATTATTCAACACACTAAGGGGTAACAAAAAATCTATTTCAGATCTTTCCAGGGTCATGGGCATTTCCAGACAAGCTGTACATAAAACCACACACAGATTAAAGGAGTATGGATACATTGAATTAACAATTTCACCAGATAATAAAAGAGATCGCTTGGTGTCCATAACAAACGAAGGGCAAAAAGTTCGAAAGAGGGGTGCTAAGATCATAAGGGAGATTGAAAGAAATCTTTCAAAGAACATAGGACAGGATAACTTAGAATTAATACGTGATTTATTGGAAGAAAACCTCAATGCCTTAAGAGAAGAATAGAAAGCTCAATATTCAATTACAACTCTCTATAGTAAGATGGCTCTAGGAGTTAAATATGGACGATAAACAAAAAATTGAAAATGTGGTGCAACTGTATTTTGACAGCATGCACGAATCGAGCCCCGAAAAAGTAAGAGAAGCTTTTCACCCTAATGCAAAAATAACAGGTTTTCTCAAAGAAGACGTTTTGGCAGAAAGAAGCGTTGAAGATTTTGCTGCCATGGTGGGTTCGGTGCAACCCTCACCAAAAGAAAAAGGCGACGAGGTCATTTTAGAAATTATTTCTTGTGAAATAGCTGGCTCAACGGCATCCGTTAGAGTTAGAGATGCTTATGTTGGTCGTGTTTTTCTAGACACTTTGTCTTTCTTAAAAGAAAACGGAGAATGGACAATCTACAACAAATTGTTCCATATAGAACATATACTCTAAAAATGAGTTATAAAATAACCAAATTATCCAATGCCATTGGAGCTGAAATAACAAACATTGATCTTAATAAGGTTTCAACTGATCAAGTCCAGCAAATAAAAAGTAGTCTGAGTGAAAATATGGTTATTTTTTTCCCAGGACAATCACTGTCAATTGAGGAGCATGTAGCCTTTGGTGAAAAATTTGGCGAACTAGAAGGTCACCCAAATCTTAAGAATCCAACCGTCAAGCATCCAAAAATATTTGAATTATCGGCTTCTAGTGGTGGAATAGCAGATGAATGGCATACCGATATTACTTTTCAGGATAGGCCTGCGCTGATGTCCATACTTCATATGGTTAAATGCCCTAAGCTTGGCGGAGATACTATGTGGAGTAATCTGTGTTCGGCTTATGATGGACTGTCTGATCCATTAAAAGAGCTCTGCGAAGGCTTGACTGCCTTGCATGACGCCCACCCTCATGGCAAACCCGAAAAGACCGCCATACATCCTGTTGTAAGGGTCCACCCTGATAATGGGAAGAAGACTCTCTACGTGAACGAGCATTTTACGAGAAGAATTGTTGAAATGAGTCCAGGTGAGAGCGACGTGTTCTTAAATTATTTAACTTCGTGGATAACTAAACCCCAGTTCACCGTAAGGTATCAATGGACTCCGGGTACGATTGCTATGTGGGACAACAGAAGTACACAACATTATGTGGTGAATGATTTTGAAGGCGAAAGAATAATTCAAAGGGTCACGATAATGGGAGACAGGGTGGAGGGTGCAAAGGAACCTAAATGGAAGCCTTGGGTTAAAGACGGTTTTTCTGCAATGTCCAGACACGACACCCAATTAAGAAGACATCTGAAAGAGAAAGGCTTATTGAAGTAAGCTTTCTATAAATCTTATTTTGCAACTTCCTTCCAAACAAAAAATCTTGTAGCAAGAATAAAGCTCAATACCATCCAGATAAGAATTCCTAAACTAGTAGAGTTTAAAGAAAACAACGAAACCCCGTCGTTGGCAATGTCTCGGAGTCCGGTAACAACCACACTCAAAGGAAGGGCGCTAACAAAAGGTTGCACAAGCTCAGGCATAGAACTTATTGGAAAAAAGACTCCTGATAAGATGAGCTGAGGGAATGTAACAAGACCAACTATGGGCCTGATAGCTTCTTGCGTCTTAGCCAAGCTCCCTAGTGAAAAACCAATGCATAGAAAAATAAATGTTCCCAGCATTACCATTCCATAAAGAGAGATTAAACTGCCCACTATGGTTATGTCTAAGATTAGTATTGAAAGGCCTAAGATTACCGATATCTGCATCAGTACAATTATCATCCTCGCAAGCACAATGGAGATAATAAAGTCTTTGGGTTTAATTGGAGTTACAAAAAGTCTTTTTAATATGCCTCTTCTTCGGTATTCAACAATATTAAATCCACTACCCCCAATGCTTAGATTCATCAACATAAAAGCTAATAGGCCGGGAAGTAGGAAGTCTATGTATCTCTGAGGTCTTGCCTTAACGTCCTCTATGGTTAAAGAAAACATTGGTTCTATATCTCTCAATTCCCTTTCAATTGAAAGTAGGCTGTTATCAACCGCGTCTCTAATAGAAGCAAGTTGTCTCACTTGAGAAAGGTCTAGAAGCAGAATTAATTCGTTCGATTCATTTTTAGACTCAAAGTCTTGGGGTATCAAAACAACAGCAGTTTGATTGCCTAATATTAATTCTTTTCTAAGTACCGTTTCATCGCCTTCTGTTATATCAAATAAAGGATCTTTTGAAACCAGTTCTGAAAAGTTTTTTGATAAATTGCTATTGGAATTATTTATGAGCCCAACTTTTATTGGGTCATTATCGCCACTTGAAAACACAAAGGCACCCATGAATATCAGAGGAAAAAATAAACTAAATGCGATCGACTGACGATCTCTAAAAAAAATAACCAAGAAGGTTCTAGCCAGATGAAGCTGTGCCGAAGTAAGCATATTAGTCCCTTAGGTTATTCCCAGTTAGGGATAAAAAAACGTCTTCAATGTTCCCTTGTAATGGCGCTTGCGGCGGATCAGGTGCAAATTTATTTATTAATGCCTGGGGTGTGTCTTCTGCAATCAAATTCCCTTTGTCCATTATTCCTATTCTATCGCACAAGTTTTCAGCCTCTTCCATGTTGTGTGTCGTTAAAACTATTGTCATGCCAGAATCTTTAAGCTCATGGATCAGCTTCCAAATGTTTCGTTTGGCTTGAGGATCAAGTCCAGTAGTTGGTTCATCCAAAAATAAAACCTTTGGACTATTAACCAGAGCGCAAGCTATTGAAAAGCGTTGTTTTTGTCCTCCAGACAATTCATCAGGCTTGGCACTAGCCTTGTCTAGTAAATTAACTTTGGACAATAGCGCTTTCGAATTGTCTTTTTGATCGTAGAGTTTTCCAAATAAGATAAGCAATTCGGCCAGGTTAATTCTGTCAAAGTATTCATTGGATTGGAGTTGTACTCCAATTATAGACTTTACTTTGTAAGGCTCTTTGCTTACGTCTATTCCATCTATCAAGGCGATCCCTTCGTCTATATCAGTAAGCCCTTCAAGCATCTCTAGTGTTGTGGTCTTACCTGCTCCATTGGGACCTAGAATCCCATAAATTTCACCCCTTCTAATTTCAAGGTTTATTCCGTCCACGGCATTGAATGATTCGTTTTTATTCTCTGGTAGTGGGTAGGCCTTAAGGAGCTTAGATGCTTTTACTATAGACATTTGTTGCCTAAATTTTTACTTTTATAGTTAATGTAGGACTTACTTTTGGTTCAACCAAAGCGTTTACTACTTTAAAGTCTAGTTTAAGTTCTTTAAGTATTTTTAGTGTTTTGACTTGAATCTCAAGCTTTCCATTTGCTGGAACTTCCAGCAGGTCAGTACTTGTTCTGAAAGAATATTTAGACAAATTTTGTAATTTAAGAGGCGCACTGGAATTGTTGCTTAATTCTATTTTTAAAACTTGCGTCCTTGAAGTGTAACCTGCAGATTTTACTGAGAGCATTGATTCCAACAAGGGCATCAGATTTTCTCTTTCTCCTATCAACATGTCTTTAAACCAAACCACGGTTTTCCTTTCAAATAAAGCCTTTTTGATTGATCGTTTATTCCTTTTTTCAGAAAATATTAAAGTTACCGGCCGATGACTTCCCAACTCAGATGGGTAATCCCAATCAATTAAGTCATGAACATCTGACGTGCCTATCAAAGTTAATCCGTTGTCCAGCGCAATTTGAAAGGCTTCTTCCGAGAAAGTATCTCCATTTGCAATTTCGATGCCATGCAGCGAATTACTTTCAATGAAGGTTTTATGCATGTCGGTTAATGAAGCTACTCCATTAGGAGACTGAGCAGTCCACCCAGGATGGTTCCAGAAAACAAAGGCCTTTTGTTTATTCGCTTCGTTGACTGCTAGAACTGCTGGCCATTGATTTGCCAAGGCATACATCTCCGCGATAGCAACTTGATTAGGGCTGATGACTGCTTCAGTTTCTTCGAGTGCAAGTCGAGCCATTTTTATTTTCTTTTTGTCCAAAAAAAGTAAATCATTGGAGTCTTGTAAGAAGATAGCATTTATATGTCCTGGTGGCATTTCTCTAGTGATTTCAGATCCAGAAACAACAATTAAATTCTTACCTTTCGCAGCTTTTTTTGCTTCTAAATAAGCCGCATTTCTATTGGTGTGGGGTATGTGATCCAAGTGAGGCTGATATTCCAGATGTTCAGTAATTGCCAATAGGTCTATTCCGTCTCTGGTAGCTTCGGTTACTCTTACATTTGGCCATACGTGACCATCAGAAAACACGGAATGAGTGTGTAAGTCAGAAATAATGGTTTTAGCATCATCTGTGTCTGGAAAATTCATCATCCTTTTTTCCGACACGGATCCTGCCTCGCCATGTGACCAAATCGCAGGAGTAAAAAAAGCTAAGCAGAAAAAAAAGGATAGAATTATTTTCATATTTTTAATAAATTGTTACAAACTCAAATTTTTGACTTTTACAAGATTCTATAAAAAGCTTAATTTTTACAGAAGTTAGAAATACTCAATGCAGTTTCATCGCTGATTTCTATGCAACCCAAGAATATTTCAGTCCCATGAACACTTCCCATGACTTGCCTGCATTGTGCATCTACATCTGCTTCTCTTAACAGTCTGTAGAAGTTCACTCCTTCATCTCTTAGAGGGTCACATTCGTTCACTATAATGTAAGTCTTTGGAAAGCCTCGAACATCATCAACTGTTGCAAAACTTGGCCACGCTAGAGGATTCTTATCTTTGTAAGCATCAACGCCATATATCAAAGCACCATGAGAGAACTCACCTTCAGTATGGAGCGTTAGTAATAATCCCTCATTTTCTTCAGAAGAAGGATTTTCTGGCAACGGCCAATGACCTGCAATATAAGGACACAAAGGATAAAGACCTTTGATCAGTCCAATGTCACCATCTTGCTTAAGCTTTAAGCCGGTTGCGATAGTAAGGTTTCCGCCACCACTTTCTCCTGCAATTATAATCCGGTCATTATCTATGTTGAGCTCATCAGCGTTGGCATGAACCCACTTGAGTCCTGAAACACAGTCATTCAGGCCTCCTGGAAAAGGAGCTAATTCTGGAGCAGAAGATGCCCACATGGCATTTCTAAAATCTACCATTGCCACAGCAACACCTTGTCGAGCTATGCATCTTCCCCATGCAGCATACATCTCATCAAAACAAGAACTAACCATCATGCCACCTCCATGAATGTAGTAAACGCAAGGCAGTTTTTCATCGGTATCCGGTCGAATGTACTGAATTTTTATGGTGTTACCGTCAGGTGACGATGTAAATTCTTTTGTAGAAGTTACTAAGCCCTCATCGGGTACGGCCTCTTTGTAATGAGGACTATTATTAATCATATCCATAACAGCCTTCCCTTGAAGGGCTTCTTCTGTTTCTTGCTCAGCGAGTATTTCTTCACGCGACGTGGCTGTGGTGGTAGTTACGCTGTCTATCTCCACTTCTCCAAAAACCGCTTTTAATCGTTTATCAATCCTTGGGTCATTTTTTATTTTGTTTACCATTATTTTTCTCCTTTTTAATAAAATGTTATTCGCCTTTAAATACAGGCTCTTTTTTTTCTACAAATGCCTTAGCTGCATTTTTGTGATCATCTGTTTGAAAGCAATGAAAAAGATGCGTTGCTTCCATGTCTAAGCATTCATCAATATCTCCCATCATAGCTCTGTTTAAATTTTCTTTCATGTAGCCTAATGCAACAGAAGGGCCATTTGCAAGACGATCAGCAAGCTCCATGCCTTTCTTCTCAAGTTCATCTTCCTTGCAAACCCAATTGGTTAAACCCAATTCCAGTGCTTGCTTAGAAGAAACTCTTTCTGAAAGATAATACAGCTCTCGTGCTTTTGCTGAACCGACTAGCTGGGTTAGAAAATAAGTCCCCCCATAGTCTCCTGATACACCAACTTTAGCAAAAGCAGTTGTAAAAAAAGCTCTTTCAGAGATCATTCTTAAATCACAAGCCATGGCCAATGACATTCCAGCTCCTGCTGCAGGTCCATCCACCAAAGCTATCGTTGGCTTCGCCATTGTGTGCAAACGACCAGCCGTACCCTTCTGCTCAAGTCTTTGTTTGTGTATGGCCTGATCTGTGGCTTTAATTTTTTGCGATACCGTTCCTAGACCATCATTTTTGCTTGCCATTCCCTTAACGTCACCGCCGGCACAGAAACTTCCCCCAGAACCGGTTAAGACAACACACCTGACTTCTGTGTCTTGCTCCATCGCTGTAATGACATTGTTTAGACAGTCTATCATTTCTCCGGTTAATGCATTCCTGGCTTCAGGCCTATTAAAAGCAATGAGCCCAACTCCGTCTTCAACAGCAGCCAATAAATGCTCTGTTCCCGTTTCTAATTTATTCATCAATTCTTCTCCTTATCACCTATGGTATTTTTATAGCTTGTCTGTCAATCAGTCAACCTAAAAAAAAGTATTTAATATTTTCTTAATTCTTTAACAATTGACTTTAATGAATCAAAGGTAAGAATAGTCATTACTTATTAGAGGATCAAAAGAATGAAGAAGAAATTACTTATTGCACTGGGTGTTATTATTTTATTGATAATTGGAATGGGTCTTGGGTGGATAGGCACTTTGAAGGGTCTTCAAATGAATTATAAAGGGGTATTCCCAACAGCTTCATTGGATGAAAAAGATGTCTTTGTAAAAAGCATTTCTTTGGATGGTAATCTTCAACCTAAAGAACTCTTAGAGAACACAAAAAAAGCTAAAAATGTCATATTGCTCATTGGTGACGGAATGAGCGTTAGCCAAGTAACTGCATACAGACTTCTAAAAGGTGGAGTGAATGCCAGAATTGCAGTGGATAAATTTCCTTACTCAGGAATTGTTTTAACGCATGCAGAAAATGCAATAGTGACTGATTCAGCCTCCTCAGCTACTGCTTACAGCACCGGCTTCAAGACAAACAATGGTGCACTCGGCATGGATTCTGAAAAGAACAACTTAGAAAATCTAACGGAGACGTTAGATAAGCATGGATTTGTAAGTTCACTTTTAGCCACTTCTGAAGTAACTCATGCTACTCCAGCTGCATTTGCAGCTCATGTGGATTTAAGATGGAAGACCGATGAAATCAGTGTCCAAATGATGGAATCCAATGCGGTTACTATTTTAGGCGGTGGTAGGCACTTTTTCTTACCAGAAGAAGAAGGTGGTAAAAGAAAGGACGAAAGAAATTTATTAGACGAAATTAATTCTTCGCATGCTGTCTTAACAACAAAAGAAGACATGTTTAATTTCGACAATAATATTAAAGGTAAAGTTGTTGGTCTTTTTGCTGATGAGCATTTAAGAAGTTTAGATTCACCAGAGAACCATTCCTTAGAACCTTCCCTTAGTGAAATGCTTGAGTTTGCTGTAAGGCGTTCTGACAGTTTCATAGCAGAAGGCTGCAAGGGATTTTTTATCATGGGCGAGGGGTCTCAAGTAGATTGGGCTGGACACGCTAATAATCTGGACTACCTCGAACGTGAAATGGGCGATTTAGATTCTGCTGTTGAATGGGCTTTGGAGTATGCAAAAACAAACAAAGACACTTTAGTCGTCGTGACGGCCGATCACGAAACGGGAGGTTTACTTATTGAACCAACAAATCCGAGAGGGTACCTTGGTAACGACGTTAAATTTTCATACAACACTGCTGTAGGAGGAGGAACCCATACGGGCGTTCCCGTTCCTGTTTACGCTTACGGACCTGGAGCTAAAAATTTTACAGGCACACTTGATAACACAGATGTTTATCACGCAATCGTTGCTGCTTTGGACCTTAATGAAAAAGGCAAGAGTTGCATTGTTGACTAACAATGAGAAATTAATATCGCATAAAGCTTTATTGAAGATTTAAAAACTTTTTCTGCACGTGAAAGAAGAACTACTGCTAAAAGAAATTGTACCGAAGGCTCTTGAACTCTGGGGTGTAAACCCAAAAAAGATCTCATTGCCCCTGCAAAGTGAAAATACTGTTTTTAAAATTGAAGACTCAAACGGCAATAATTTTGCGTTGAGAATATCAAAAGAAGGCAGACATCATTTCAATGAATTTACTTCTGAACACCTGTGGATGTCTCATCTTGCTGATATTGGCTTAAAGGTTCCCAAAACAGTGCTATCCATTGAAAGAGAAGCTTTTGTAGAAATAGAAAATACTCTTTCAACTAAAAAAGTATATGCCTGCTTACTAAGTTGGTTGGAAGGTCAACAATTAAGCTCACTCCTTCCTGTAATGAAAAAAGAGGATGTAAAAAATACATATAAATCTCTTGGTGGTGTCATTGCAAAATTACATACAGCTGCCATTGATTGGAATGCACCGAAAGAATTTAGCAGGTCTTCTTTTGATGTCGATGGTTTGCTGGGAGAGGAACCTTTGTGGGGAAGGTTTTGGGAAGTTAAATCTATTAATTCAAGCGATCGCATGGAGTTAAATCTAATAAAAGATAAGTTAAGAATTGCTTTAGAGGGTTTTGATAAGGACTCAAATCTATTTGGGATTATTCATGCTGATTTACATTCTGAAAATATTCTTTTGCATAATGAGAATCTGGCAATTATTGATTTTGATAATTTAGCTTTTGGATGGTTCGGGTTTGATCTTGCAGGAGCGTTATGGGACCGGATCGATGTTTCTGCAAACGGAGGTCATTTTAAAACAGCTCAAGAATCTATAATCGAAGGTTATTTGCAAGAGAGGCCAGATGCACAAAAAATAATAGATTCAATACCAATGTTTCTTCTCGTGCGAACCCTTATTCTTATTAGTTGGATAGATGGTCAACCCGCATCAAGCTATAAGCATCATATTCCCAAATTGATTAATGCTTCCAAGGTTCAGGCAAGAAATTTAAATTTAGTAACTTAAAAAAAATAACATTTTTTACATCTTATAAAACTATTTAAAATACAATTATTACTTTAATAAACGGGAGAAAATTATGCAGAGTTACGAGACACCAAATTTTTCAATAGATCTGAGTGATCAAGTTGCTTTAGTCACCGGAGCATCCTCTGGATTGGGTTACCGTTTTGCTAAAGTTCTTGCTAAATGTGGGGCAAAAGTTGCTATTTCAGCCAGACGCATTGATAAATTAGAAGCTCTTGCTAGGGAAATAGAATCAGATGGAGGGATTTGTGCTGTAGTCCCAATTGATATGAGTGACAGAATAAGTATAAGAAAAGCCGTTTCTTCTATAGAAGGTCAATTGGGAACGATCACTACGCTTATTAACAATGCCGGTCTGCCTGATGCGCAATGGGCAGTTAAGCAATCTGATGAACTTATAGATACTGTTATAGGCACAAATTTAACCGGGCCTTATCTTTTATCGTGTGAAGTTGCAAGAAGGCTCTTTAAAGAGAAATTGCCGGGTCGTATGGTCAACATAGCCTCGATAGCAGCTTTTCAGACCACGGCTCAATCAGCTGCCCCCCTTTATTCAATTACAAAATCAGCACTTGTAAGAATGACAGAGGCCTTAGCTGTAGAGTGGGCAAGTCGAAATATCAATGTTAACGCAATAGCACCTGGTATGTTTACATCTGAAATGACCGATGGAATGATTGAGAGAATAGGAGATATGACTGAGTCATTAAACAGAAGGAGAATGCCTACACCTGAGCAGATGGACTCTACTCTTCTTTTTCTTGTATCGCCGTCTTCTGAATGTGTAACAGGAACGTGCATCAAAATAGATGACGGGCAAAGTCCAAGATAAAACGTTTCATACACATTTCCATCATTTCGTAGTGCAATTCTAAAGACTAGGATAAGATAAATTGTACATTTGTACTATGCTCTCTATTAGTTATTAGTTATTAGTTATTAGTTATTAGTTATTAGAAAATGGAAAAGAAACAAAAGAAAAAAAATTTATCCAGAGATCGTATTCTTACAAGTGCTTTAAAAGTAATTGGCACCAAAGGTATGTCTAATCTAACCCATAGGAGTGTTGCTGCAGAAGCAAAGGTAGCTCACAGCACAGTTTCTTATTATTTTCGGACTGTAGATGATATAGCCATACATGCCTTCAAAAAAATTAGAGTAGAAAATCAAAATTTTCTTGGCGAAAGCTCATTACCTCTAATAGACATAGAAAAAAAGCTTACTCCCTTAAAATTATTTCAATTAGCTGCAGAAAGATCACAAAGTGAGTTTGATTCTGGTTATGTTCTTCAAGCAGAGCAAGAACTTCTGCTATATAGCTCTAATAATGAAGAGCTGTGTAATCAAAACAATACATACGTTAATAAAAACATAACATCACTAAATAATTTTTTAAAAGCTCATGGCTTCAAAAATCCCAACGGCAAATTGATCTATGCATTTTGGGTAGGATATGAAAAATGTGTCCTTGAGCAGCCAGAATTATTTAAATTTTCGGATGCGGCAGATCTAGCAATGCAAATAGTAAAAACCTTCAAGAAATAGTTTTGTAATGAGTAAAGAAAGTATCTCCTTCAAAATTCGGTTCTAGTAAAATGTCATCTTAAAAGATAACTGTTAAAATAAAGAAAAATAAAAATAGATTATGGATACACCTCAAGTAAATAAAATAGAATTACGAGATCATGACGCAATAAAGGCAGCAGTCACTCTTGGTTTTGCAAGTGACCCCCTGTTAAGGTTCTTCTTCGATGCACCACATAAGTATCTAAGATCTTTTTCTGAATTTATGAACGAGTTCCTTTCTCTTTCTATTCCGGCAGGAGGAGCTTATGCCGATAACAATTTCTCAGGTGGTTCAATATGGCTACCACCTGGAGTGCATTTAGACGATGAGCAATTGTCACATACCTTTTCCGATATTCCAGAAGAACGTTTAGAAACTGTATTAGCAATTTTGGCAAAATTTTCTGAGTATCATCCCGAAGAGGACCACTGGTATTTGGCATTTATTGGAGTTGATCCTTCTAAACAAGGCCAAGGTCTAGGTTCGTTGATTCTAAAAGAGGCACTTAAAAAAGTTGATGAAGATGGTCTAGTTGCTTATTTAGAATCATCCAATCCAATGAACATGTCACTTTACGAGAGGCACGGTTTTGAAACTATGGGAAGAGTTGAGATAAATGGCTCTCCGCCAGTTCATCCAATGATAAGACAACCTCGTTAATTTATAGATCTTTATGAGTGCCATCACACATGGCACCTTTCTTGCTCATTTTGCATCCACAAAGATAAACTTCTTTTTCTTCTTCTAACTTCACCTTCTCGGGCAAAAAGTCTGATCCTTCATGAGAACCATCACAAAAAGGCTGCTTAGAGCTAAGTCCACATTTACACCACCAATAACTCTTATTAGCTTCTAGAGTTTTCTTAAAAGGAAATTTTTGTACTATTTTTGGATTATTCATTAAAAAAAAGTAACATATTTCCTTTATTAAAAGACTAATGAGATTTATTCTCAGGTAGTCTGTATTTTTAATTTTTATGACTGCTAAACAAATACTTAAAATGGGTAACCCACTTCTAAGGGAAGTGGCTGATAACTTTTCAACCGAAGAAATTAAAAGTCCAGAAACAATTATCTTATTAAAAGATATGTGGGACTCTTTAGAAGCTGCAGGAGGTATAGGCCTGGCAGCTCCTCAAATTGGTGTTTCTAGGCAATTGGCAATTATTAAGCTCTCTGAAGAATCAGACAGATACCCGGATATGGAAGATACGGAAGAATTTGTTATCTTCAATCCAAAAATAACTGTAATTGATGAAACCGAGCAAGGTTTTTGGGAAGGTTGTTTGAGTGTCCCGGGGCTCAGGGGATTTGTAGAAAGACCAAGATCCATAAGAGTTGATTACTTGGATGAAAATGCTAAGTCTAAATCAATAGAAATTGAAGATTTTTTGGCTACGGTATTTCAACACGAATTGGACCATTTAATAGGTAAGCTTTACGTAGACAGAATGAAAGACATAACCACACTGATGTTTGAAGAAGAAATGGTCTTCGAAGAACTAGAAGAAGAGATTTTGGACTAATTGGAGGATGTTATGACAAATGAAGAAAGAATAAGAGCAGCTTGGCAGGGGAGAATTTCAGGCTGCTTATTGGGTAAACCAGTAGAAATGATTTCCATGAGGGAGGGACCGGAAGGTTTACATAATTTTTTAGAAAAATCAGGATCGTTGCCTCTAAGAGATTATGTTAATTATATGGATCATGAATTACTGAGAGGTGCCAACAAAAGATGTTGCTCAGGAATGATGGATAAAGCTGAAGCCGATGATGATATAACTTATCTTGTGTTGGCTTTGATGATGATGGAACAATATGGCTTAGATTTAACCACCGATGATGTTGCTAGATCATGGATAAATTTACTACCAGTTGGGGCTACTTTTACCGCTGAGCGTGATTCTTACATTAAGCTTATTGAGAAATCGAACACGGCTTATCAATTTGGCGGCCCGCGAAGTTTTAATTTTGATGAAATAAATGACGGTGAGTACAACGACTGGATCGGTGCACAGATTAGAATTGATATGTACGGTTGGGTGTTGCCTGGAAAACCAAAATTAGCTGCAGAACTAGCCAGAAGAGACGCAGTTTTATCTCATAGATCATGTGCGGTAGATGCTTCAGCCTACATAGCGGCACTTTGTGCTCTTGTTCCTGTTTCTGCCAGTCGAGAAGAAGCTGTAATGTCTGCTCTGAAGTTAATAGATAAAGAATCTAAGGCTTACGCAGCGGTAGAGATCGGAATTAAATACAAAAATCAGCCTGCCTCCAATCTGCACAATTTTTATGGAGACATGTCTCCGGTTCACAGTCTTAATAATTTAGCCGTCGTAGTTTGGGCTTTTTTATCATTCCAAGATTCTTTTGATGAGGCCATAGGAGAAACAATTTGTTCAGGTTGGGATACCGACTGCACCGGAGCAACCGTTGGAGGTTTAATAGGTCTTGATAAAGGTTCAATACCTGCGCTTTGGACCGATCCTTGGCAAGGACGAGTTAACACCTCAATCGCTGGTGTTGGAGAGATGGCACTCGATGGCTTGGTAAACAGAACCACAGCTTTGGTTGATAAATTTTCTCTTGTCGAGGATCTGGAATAATTTAATGGCTTCTTCCATCAGTGTTTTTGGCAGCATTAATATGGACTTGGTGGTGTATTGCTCAACAGAACCGCTTAAAGGAGAAACAATTATTGGAGACAGCTTTGAAAAATTTCAAGGTGGAAAAGGAGCCAATCAAGCTGTAGCAGTTTCAAGATTGGGTTCTTCGGTCTCGCTAATTGGTAAGGTCGGTACCGATGTCTTTGGAAAAGAGTTGTTAAAGATTCTAGACGATGAGTGCATTGATATTTCTATGCTTAAAGAACATTCAGGGGAATCAGGAACAGCTTTTATATATGTTTACAAAGAAACTTCCGAAAATCAAATAATAGTAATTCCAGGAGCAAATTCATTTGCAGAGGAAATTCAAATAGATGATAAAACTTTATCTTCTACCGATATCGTAGTTTCCCAATTGGAAACTTCTCCTCAAGAAACCCAAAAACTTTTTAGCAGATCCAGAAAATTAAATTGCTACACCATCTTAAATACCGCCCCAGCAATTGGAGTGAGTGAGGGATTGATAGAAGAATCAGATCTTCTTGTTATGAACGAAACCGAGTTAAGCACTTTAAGCGGCGACCAAATTTTTTCTGGGAATTCTTACAGCGAGATTGACGAATCTATAAAAAAAATCGTATTGAGTAATTCTAAATCAGCAATAGTCACGTTAGGATCTAGGGGCGTTTATGTTTTTGAAAAACAGAGAGGAACATTCATACCAGGACTAGAGGTAATCGCCCTAGACACCACCGGATCTGGAGATTGTTTCGTCGGAGCCTTAGCAAGCCATTATTCAAATCACGGACACTTATTGGATGCAGCAAATTTTGCGAATCAAGCTGCATCTTTATCGGTCATGAAGAAAGGTGCATCTGCATCAATGCCTTACTTAAATGAAGTTGTAAATCTCAGTGAAATTACTTAATCTAGTTAAACGTAAAGGGGGGACATTATGGAAGATAATTGGAATATTGAGATAGATTACAAGCACGTACCGCGCTTAGAATCTGGATCGGATGAAAGTATCGAGTACTTGGATGAGCACGGATACGTAATCATCAAAGAAGCTTTAAGCAAAGCAGAAGCAAAAAAAACTTTGGACTTACTTTGGGACTATCTAGAGGATCTGGGTACAGGAATAGACAGAAACAATCCTGAAACTTGGAACGATGACAGATGGCCAACCTGTGCTCATGGCGGAATAATGCCAAGTTACGGCATAGGACATTCAGAATCTCAATGGTTTCTAAGGAGCATTCCTAATGTAAAGAAAGCCTTTGCTAAGATATGGGATACCGAAGAGTTGCTAACGAGTTTTGATGCTGTTTCTCTTTGGAGGCCTTGGAACATCAATCCTGAATGGAAAACTGAAAATGGTCGTTCTTGGTTTCACATTGATCAACACCCTATATCAAGACCTGGTAAACAATGCATTCAAGGTTTGGTAAATTTGCTCCCAACTTCAAAAGAGGTTGGAGGAAACGTCATAATTCCAGGATCTCATAAATTTTTTGAAAAGTTACCAGAAGATTACACAGAAAGGTTATCAAAATTGCCACTGGGGATAGATCATTTTCGTTTCCCTAACGATGATCCTAAGCTTTCTTCACAACAACCTGTAATGTGTCACATGGAACCTGGAGACATGCTGCTTTGGGATTCAAGAACAATACACTGCAGCAACTCTGGAGAGAGCCTTCCTGATGGTACAAAAGATCTTATAAGGGCTGCCTCATTAATTTGTATGATGCCTAAAGAAAAATCTAATTCTGAAGTGATCAAACAAAGAAGAGAAGCCGTTGATAAATTAATTTCAACAACCAACTGGTCTGATAAGTTTCAAAATGCGGATGAATTTCCGCTCATACTTGAAGCCGAAGGTCGGGACAAATTCAAATGGCCAAAAAAGCCGGTTCTTTCTGAATATCAGAAAGAACTGATTGGATAAATGGAGACTTTGCAAGAGCACATCGTCTCAGGAATGGGAATCGCCTTCCATGCAAAGAATTATCCTGAAAAAAAAGCCATAGTTAGTGAGCATGGAGAAAGAACCTTCAAAGAGCTTAATGAGAACTGCAACCGCTACGCAAAGTTTCTCGTAGACCAGAACTTAGTACCCGGACAAGCGGTGGCGATACTGTGTAAAAATCGTCCAGAATTTCTAGAAGCTTTGTTAGGCCCCTTAAGAGTTGGATTGAGGATAACGCCAATAAACTGGCACTTAACACCAGAAGAAGTTTGCTACATTGTTGAAAATTGTGAGGCCAAAGTTTTAGTAAGTGATGCACTCTTTGCCAATACAATTGAAGCGGTTAAGAAGCTATTACCAGACGTTACGATCTTGACAGTCGATGGAGAGAATCCTGATGCTTTGTCTTACGAGCAATCGCTTAGTCAATACGACGGCACCAACGTTCATAATCCTGTTGCAGGAAGGTCTATGCTATATACATCAGGAACAACCGGCAGACCAAAAGGTGTTTTTAGAAAAGAAAGTCCTCCTCCGTCTCAAACCGAACAATTGACATTGGAGACGGCAAATTTTAATCCAGAAACCGATTTTTCAATTTGTCCAGGACCGGCTTATCATGCAGCTCCTTTGGGTTTAAATATAAACATCTCTTTGATGGCAGGAGTTGGAGTTTACTTGATGGACAAGTGGGACCCAGAGAGAATGCTTGAGTTAATAGCTGAATACAAATGCACACATACTCACATGGTCGCGACCATGTTTCATAGAGTTCTGAGACTGCCCGAGGAGGTTAGATCAAAGTACGATGTGTCTTCTTTGAAATGGATATTGCATGGCGCTGCGCCGTGTCCGGTTGAAGTTAAACAAGCCATGTTGGATTACGTTGGCCCTGTCATTTATGAATATTACGCTGCAACAGAAGGCGGTGGATGTTTTATCAAACCAGAAGAGTGGTTAAAAAAACCTGGAAGTGTTGGAAAGGCAAATATTGGAACCGAAGTTCTTGTTTTGGATGAAGAGCATGCACCCGTAGAGCAAGGAAAGGACGGGACTATTTATTTTAGTGCTCCAGCTACAGGTAGATTTGAATACTACAAGGCAAAAGAAAAGACCTCAGGTGCCTATTGGGGTAACTACTTCACCATGGGAGACATTGGTCATCGTGATGAGGATGGATATTTTTTCTTAACCGGAAGAAGTGCGGACACAATAATTTCAGGGGGCACAAATATATATCCTCAAGAAATAGACAACGTGCTAATGAAACACGAACAGGTAGCAGAGATATGTTGTATTGGTGTTCCTAATGAAGATTGGGGCGAAGAAGTAAAAGCGGTCATAAATCTTGAACCCAATGCGAATGCTGATCAGGTCTTGAAAGAGCTATTGATTTTATCTGAAAAAGAGTTGTCGGGTTTTAAAAGACCCAGAACTTTTGAATTCTGGGATGAAGAACTGCCGAGACTGCCAACAGGAAAAATACAGAGGAATCTGGTTAAAAAAAGATTCTGGGATTGATCTAAAGTTTCTTTAGGTAATCTACAACTCTGTGTTGAAATATTTTATTAAATCCAGCTCCGTCCAATTCCAACGCCACTTCTGTGTTTGGCTTCGGCTTCATTATTTGACCCAAGATTGATTCATTGAATTCGCAGACCGTTTCACCAGAAGTAAGAGATCCTGAGGTTTCGGTTCTTACGAAGGCTTTTTTGTAAGTAAGAATGTCGTCGTCTATCAAGCTTGCCATGGCCAAAGAATCATAAAGATGCAAACCCGCATCGCTTATTAAGTCGCTTCTGATATTGATCCAAGGGTCTACCGATTCTTTAACAAATTGGCAGAAAGGGTGACTGTTCTTACCTATGTCTATCAATTCGTCTCTGCTCATTCGGGTTTGGTGACAAACGTCCAAAGGAATCATAACCAGAGGTATGCCTGACTGAAAGACTTCATCAGCAGCCTCTGGATCGGCCCAAACATTAAACTCAGCAGAAGGGGTTATGTTGCCAGGCGTCTTGGCGGCACCTGCCATCATGGTAATTTTTTTTATATGCTTGCTGAAGTCTTCGTATCGTTGGAGGGCAATTGCAATGTTTGTGAGTGGACCAATTGTTATTAATTCAAGTTCACCGGAGTATTCGGTTGCCGTTTTGTATATAAAGTCAGCTGCATCTTCTTCATCGGTTGGTTTGGAGACGATAGGAGCAATTTGCTCCATCTCTTCCCTTTGGCTCAACCAAATCCTATCTTTATTTCTTAATTCGTCAAAAGCATTAGAAGGCCCTGAACGAATCGGGATGTCTCGTTTAAAATGATTAATCAAATAATGTGCATTGCTGTATCCACGTTCAACAGGAACATTTCCTTGTACCGCAGTAATTCCCAACACTTCTAATTCAGGAGAATTTAGTGCCATCATTATCGCAAAGCAATCTTCAGGATCGCCTCCTTTTGTACCCATTGCAGGATCCGTATCTATAATAATTTTTTTAACCATTTGAGATATTAGTTTAAGTTAATTCCATTATAGATTAGTAAATTTGTATTCTTATATTTAATGGATTAACCAATGTTTTTTCTATAAATTACAAGGAACAAAGGGAGAAAATATAAATGATCGACGAAAAGGATTTAATAGTAGAAACACACAACGGACCAGTACAAGGATTTAACGAATACGAAGGCTCTTGTTTTAAGGGCATACCCTATGCTGCTGAAACTTCGGGCAGCAACAGATGGAAAGCTCCTCAGGAACCTACAAGTTGGACGGAACCTTTTGACGCGTCATCATTTGGACCTCAATGCCCACAATTTAGAATGGGCGAGGGAAGCTTCAGAGGAACAATAGCAAATGCATACGATTTGGAATTGCCCATCGAAGAACCTCCGGTAGAGTCTGAAGACTGCCTAAGACTTAACGTCTATTCTCCTAAATTAAATCCTTCAAAAGGAGCGCCTGTAATGGTTTGGATTCACGGCGGTGCTTTAAGGTATGGCTCAGGTGATGCTTACTTGCCCGAAGGATTTCTTAAAAAAGGAAATGTGTTAGTGACAATTAACTACAGGCTTGGAGAGTTGGGTTTCTTTGCACACCCCTCACTGGAAGATTCGGGTGACAAACTCACAACAAATTTTGGCTTACTCGATCAAATCAAATCTCTTGAGTGGGTTAAAGAAAATATCAAGAACTTTGGAGGCGATCCAGAAAACGTCACTATATTTGGTGAATCAGCTGGTGGATTGTCTGTTGCTGCTTTATTGGTTTCACCTCTTTCCAAGGGATTGTTTCACAAAGGAATAGTTCAAAGTGGAGGTTTCGCGAGGATGGCATTGCACGAGAAGGAGCTATCAGACCAAGGAATTTCAGGAGCTGTATTGGGTGTTGCTTTTGGAAAAAAATGCGGAATTGAAGAGGGGTCGTCGCAATTACAAGCGCTCAGAGAAATTCCTGTAGAAGAGATAATACAAAAAGGAATTGGTCTTCCAGCTTCATTATATACAGATGGAGTTTCAATGATGTCTCCGGTAATAGAGGGTTTTGAAAAAGGAATTAATCACAAGGTACCAACGATTATAGGTACTAATTCAGACGAAGGAACCGCACTCTATTGGGGATCTCCTATGGCCGAAGTTCCTCCACCTGTGGATACAGTGGATAAGTACAAACAAGTAATACGAGGTGTTTTTAAAGAAAAAGCAGAGAATGTATTGTCTCTCTATCCTGCTAACAACCAAGAAGAGATGCTGGATTCAAGTAAAGCCCTTTTAGGAGACAGTTTATTTGGAGCACCCTCGTATTTTGCTTCCGAAGCAATGGCAAAAAGAGGAGAAGATATCTACTTTTATCATTTCAATCAGAAACCATCTGGAAAAGCTGGCGAAATACTGGGTGCTTTTCATGCTTACGAGATAGGGTATGTTTTTGGAGCAACGAAGGGTTCATCGACTGGACTTGGACCGGTTGAGAATGAAGAGCTGTCCAACGTTATGATTTCTTATTGGACCAATTTCTCAAAAACAGGAAATCCTAACAGCGACAATTTATCGTTATGGGAAACAATGGAAGCCGGACAAGAATGTTGGCATCTACTTGGACCGAAGATAGCCAAAGAGCGTATTTCTAGAATGGAAATTTATAATTTATTAAAAGAAAATTTTTAACTAAGCTCTCCTGATTGAAAGGCCTCCGTCAACGGGAAGGGAAACGCCGTTTATAAAAGAGGATGCAGGTAGGCATAAGCTAAGCGTTGCATGCGCCACCTCTTCGGGTTCTCCGTAGCGCTTAAGACCAACCCTTCTTTTGGCAAAAATCATCTTGTCCTTTTCATCGATCATAGACGTCATGTTTGTATTGATCGGACCAGGACAAACACAATTAACGGTAATTCCTTGAGGGCCTAATTCGAGCGCAAGTGATCGAGTTAATCCTATTACTCCATGTTTAGCAGCCGTATAAGGACTAACATAAGGCGTAGCTCCAAATCCTTCGGTTGAAGATATGTTAACTATTCTCCCTGCGTCAGATTTTAATAAATAGGGCAAAGCGGCCCTGATAAGATTCACTTGCCCCGTTAGAACAACATTTAGAGTCTTGTCCCAATGTTCTTCATAATCTTCATCTTCTAGCGTTGTGAGTATTGAAATTCCTGCATTGTTTATAAGGTAATCCAATTGACCAAAATGATTGATTGATTCCTGAATCGCCTCTTTTATATTTTCTTTATCGGTTACATCAAGTCGAAGACCGATGCATTCACCGCCATTTTCATTGATTGTTTCAGCAACTTTATTGACATCTTTTTCATTAACATCGGTAGCTATTACCTTTGCACCTTCTGCTGCGAATACCATGGCAGTGGCTTTTCCCATACCACTTCCAGCTCCTGTTATAAGTGTTACTCTGTTTGCAACAGATCTTGATAAGTTTTTCATAAGGATTATTAATTGAGTTATTGGTTGAGATATTAGAATATAGTAATGTAAAACACTAATACTAAGGAATCAAAATGACGGATCAACTAGCAACTCTCACCACCGAAGGTGATGTTTCAATAATTACTTTAAACGACGGCAAGGCAAATGTATTTTCAACCTCCATGAGTGAAAATATAAACGCTCTTTTAGACCAAGTTCCAGAAGACAAAGGCTCCTTAATAATTACTGGAAAACCAGGCATGTTTTCTGGAGGATTTGATTTAAAAATAATTGGTTCAGGAGATGCCGAGGCTACTGCTGGAATGGTAAAAACAGGTTTTAAACTTCTCGCCAGACTCTACAGTTTTCCAAGGCCGGTTATAGTGGCATGCAGTGGACATGCAGTTGCTCTTGGTGCTTTTGTACTTTGCTGTGGGGACTATCGTGTTGCTGCAAATGGAAAATTTATAGTTCAAGCAAACGAAACAAGAAACAACATGTCAGTGCCCACGCCAATTCTTGAATTGTCTAAATCAAGAATAGCTAAGACACATTGGTACCGAGCCATATTGAACGCAGAAGCTTATCCGGTTGAGAAGGCTATAGAGCCAGGCTATCTTGACGAAGTCGTAGAGCCCGATCTGTTAATGGTTAGAGCAATGGAAGTAGCAAATGATTTAGCTACCTTGGGTCATCCTCATTACAAGTTAACAAAAGACCTTGACCAGAAGGATACTTTAAAAAAGATTGTTGATGCTATAGAAGGTAGCAGCGGAAGCCTATCGTAAAAAAAGGAAAATTATTTTTCATTAGTTGCTTAATTTTGTTAATCTACGCGTCCCTTTAGGGGCCATAGCTCAGATGGGAGAGCGCATCCCTTGCACGGATGAGGTCGTCGGTTCGATCCCGACTGGCTCCACCATTCCCTTATTTCTTAATGAATTAAAGCAGATTGAAATCTATCAAATAAAGCTATTAACTTTTATATTTGCATCGTTTCTTAAATCTTGTACTTTTCCTGAATGCGGTTAAGTACTTTACTCAATGCGTTTACCATCAAGTCTATTTCTTCATCACCTATTATATAGGGAGGTCCTAGACATATAATATCTCTGTATTCGCCCGTTCCACCTGGGTACAAGAGAACGCCTTCTTCTAAGCCCATGCTTATAATTTGCTCGGTTATTCTTTCTTGTTCGTCAAAACTTATTAGTTTTTCTTTGTCTTTTACTATTTCAATGCCTATTAGTAAGCCTTTGCCTCTGATTTCAGCGATCAAAGGGTGTTGACCCAATGCATCTGTCAGTTTTTGTTTTAATCGTGCACCAAGAGGTGCAACCTTTTCGCACAGTTTTTCTCTGCGAAGTATTTGCAAAACAGAACTGGCGGCTGCACAAGATAAAGGCAATGCTGCAAAAGTATGAAACATTACTAAGTACCCAGCATCCAATATGGATTTGGCTATCTTGTCGGTGCTGTAGGTACCAGAGATTGCTGCGTAACCTGAACTCATTCCTTTACCGGCAATCATGATGTCTGGTTTTATTCCGTAATCCTCGCAAGAGAATTTGAAACCCGTTCTACCAAATCCAGTCATAACTTCATCTGCTATTAAGAGTATGTCATTCTCAATAAGTATTTTTTGAGCTTCAACCCAATAACCTTCTGGCGGATGGATTGCGCCTCCACTGGATCCATTAACGGGCTCCATTAATAAGGCGGCAATATTTTCTGCTCCGTAATTGCTTATAACTTTTCTTAAATTATCTAAATAGTAATCTTTAGCTCCTGGATGAAAGCTTCCCAAAGGGCATCTTAGTGGATAGGGGGTTTCGATGGTTTTAGCAGTAGGCAGATAGCTTTCCATGCCCCTTTTTCTTGCAGCATGTCCTGAAATTCCTGACATATTTAGTGTTGTGCCGTGATAGGAGAGCGAACGCGTCAAGATAATTTTCTTTTCAGATTTACCTCTGCTGGCCTGGTATTGAATTGCCATTTTTACAGCCGATTCATTAGCTTCCGATCCTCCTGAAGATAGGTGAATGCGAGTTAGGTGAGGGGGCAACCAATGCTCTCTCAATTCATCTAGCAACTGTTCTCTTTCGGGTGTTGAATAAGGAGGGAGGACATAAGTGTTTTTTATGGCACTTACTTTTATTGCTTCCCCAACCTCCTCTCTGCCATAGCCAATGTTATTAACTATAGCTCCTCCGGCTGCATCTAAAATTTTAAAACCTTCTTTGGTGTATAGATATGCACCTTTAGATTTTACAATTTCTATTCCCAAGTCTTGGGATAAGTACGGCCATTTAATCATATCTAAATGCCTTTAAAGTTATCGATCAGCAGCAAGAAACCAATGAATATTTGAAAACAAAGACTGGCCCAAAGTATCATCTTTGTAGTGGCCTTCGGTTGCAGTTCTTTTTCCAATTTGCTGATAAGGAAAAGTGCACCTATGTTCACTATGGGCAGACCCAACGCTGCCCAAATCCCAGCAATGATAAATAACGTTATTGGATTAGGAAGAATAAAATAGAAAACCCCAGAAAGAAAAGGGATAACAAAAGCTACAATTTTTATAAGGTCTGTCCTGGTATTTTCTTTTTCTTGAATCAATCCTGTCGATATAAAGTAATCCGCAATGGTTCTGGTAAATGCTGCCGTGCCTGAAAGTAAGGTAGAAAAAAGAACAAAGAATGCAAGAGCCACAAACAACCACTTAGCCCAACTGCCAAGTACAAGAGCAAACATATTTTGAAGTGCTCCTATGATGTCTATATTCCAAAAAGAATTGTTGGAGAGAGCTTCTTGTAATTCAGGCACTTGATGAAGAACTCCGGCACCAAGAAAAAAGAAGGGCAGAGTCCCTATGGTTATGAATATTACCGTCACCCAGACGTCAGTCTGCATTACTTTTATCCAGCCTTTAGTTTTTTCTAAGTCCCCTTGATTGTCTGGAGCATAACCTTTTTCTAAGCACCAATAGGTGTAGGCCATGATTTCTCCATAACTTATTCCTGTAAATCCAAAGACGGCCAAAGCCAAAGGGAGATGATCCATCGGAAAATTAAAAGAGAGACCTTCATATACTTGTGCTGCATTAATCTCGTACGGCGTTGATTGCATGGAGAAGGCTATTACCATTGTTACTAAAGAGAAGAATAAGACCATCACTAGTAATATTCTTTCAAGAGTTTGATAGGATCCCCAATACAGAATGAACCAGGTTGAGAGACAACTAATCACCACCCATGACACTACATTAATTTGAGGAATCATCATATGACCTGCTTCAGCAACTGCTCCCGCAAGGCCGCCCATGCCTGCTATTGAAGGCACAACTCCTATAAACATAAACCAAACCAGCCACGAAGTTGTTTTACCTTTTATGGTGGTCTTAAAACCAGGCATATCCGCAAAGGCCTCTAAAAAAGTTTTTCTAGTAACTACAACGTACCTGCTTATTTCTGCCTGAATGATTGGCTTACTCCACATGCTAAGGAGAAGCCACCAAAGCAGAGTAAACCCTGCCGCCGCTCCTAGTAAAGGAGTCATAACAATGGAACCGCTGCCAACAACACTGCCAGTAACAATAACGCTTGGGCCGATGTATTTAAGACGGCCCCATAAGGATTTTGGTGGGTTGTTCATTGAATGCATTGTTTGATTGATTATTTTTATTTACGAGTATGGTGGATTTTGTATCATTTTATGGAACAATTCATTTTTTTATTCGTTTCAAACTAAATAAACTTAGAAAATGGAATTTAAACTCAGATCCGGTTTAAGCATAGCTGCCAGTTCTTGGGGATCTGAATCGGATCCTCTTGTCATCTTAATGCACGGCGGTGGACAAACCAGACACGCTTGGGGAAACACAGGGGAGGTTTTAGGGCTTTCCGGTTTTCATGTCCTTGCTATTGATCTTAGAGGTCATGGAGATAGCGATTGGCATCCTGATGGAGATTATTCTATAGACGCGTACAAGTCCGATTTGGTATCCATCCTGAATCAACTCGGAAAATCTGCATCTATAGTTGGAGCATCGTTAGGGGGCATGGTCGCATTTTCTTTAGCAGGAGATTTAGACAATGGGGAACTAGTGAATGCTCTTGTTATGGTGGACATAGGTTTGTACCCCAATGAGAAAGGATCTGATCAGATCATAAATTTTATGCAATCCGGTAACAAAGGTTTTGCCAGTTTGGAAGAAGCTTCGGAAGCAATCTCCGGATATCTGCCACATCGTAAAAAACCTAAAGATAATAACGGTCTGGAAAAGAACTTAAGACTCAAAGAAGATGGAAGGTATTATTGGCACTGGGATCCTAAATTTATTAAAGGCAGAACCATCAAGAAAGAAATTGATCAGAAAGCAATTAATAAGAAAGTTGCTAAGAATATTAACGTACCCACTTTATTGATTAGAGGGGCGTTGAGCAATGTTGTAACCCAAGACGAAGTGGACGATTTCTTGCTTGCATTGCCCCATGCAGAATTTGAAGAAATTGAGAAAGCCTCTCACATGATTGCCGGTGATAGAAATGATATTTTTGCGGCTTCGGCCATAGATTTTCTTAAACGCATTACCCTATAAATTGAGAGATAATAGCGCGGGCATCTGCTAATATTTGAATTCTATGATAATTGGATTAACAGGTGGTATTGGAAGTGGGAAGACTGCCGTTTCTGATATTTTTGCATCTCAAGGGATAGATATTGTTGATGCAGACTTAGCTTCTAGGGTTGTGGTTGAAAAGGGCAAACCCGCCTTGGATAAAATAAGTAAGCATTTTGGAGCAGAAATTCTTTCAGAGAATGGGGAGCTTAACAGAGCAAAATTGAGAGAAATTATTTTCAAAGCACCCGAAGAGAGGCAGTGGCTTGAATCTTTGTTGCATCCAATAATTGCTGAACAAATTAGATACGAGCTCGATTCCTCTAAAAGTCCTTATTGCATATTGGTATCTCCTTTGTTGCTTGAAACTGAACAAAAAGATTTTTGTGATTCGCTGTTGATTGTTGACGTTCCAGAAAAATTTCAGGTTCAAAGAACTGCTTTAAGAGACAATGTTCCAGAAGAACAAGTTGAAAGTATTATGGCAACTCAGATTGATAGGGCGAAGAGGCTTAGCTTAGCAGATAAAATTATAGTTAATGATGGAACTCTAGAAGACTTAAAGAAAAAGGTTATGGATCGGCATTTAAAATATCTCTCTTTGATTGGATAAACATGAAAACCATTAAATGCCCTCAATGCTCATCTACGGCTGAATGGTCTGATAAAAATGAATTCAGACCCTTTTGTTCCAAGCGCTGTCGTTTGATAGATTTGGGTGCTTGGGCAAGTGAAAGTCATAGAATAAAAGGCGATCCTATAAGTGAATTTGATGAAGATTCTTTAGAGACGGAACATTAAAGAAACGGAACAGGTTTTAGCTTCTGTAATCGCTGTTTATGAGAAGGTAATCTTCTGAAAAATCAGAAGTCATTACGGAATAGCTTTTTTTGCCTTGTCCCAATTTAATATTTATAGACAATTTCTTCCTTTTAATCGCCCTAGATGCTTTGAGCTCTGAATGCTTAGGATCAATATTCCCATTTTTTACTAACGGCGTTCCATTTAAATCAATTGTAACTTTTGAAACATCATCAATTCCTTCTGAACGACCAACAGCAGATAAGATCCTTCCCCAGTTTGCATCGTTCCCAAAAAGAGCAGTTTTAACCAGAGGCGATTCAGCGACCGTAAATGCAACGCTTCTTGCTTGTTCATCGTTCTTTGCATGACTTACGTTAATTAAAACCTCTTTTGTGGCTCCCTCTGCGTCCTGAATTAGCTGTTTTGCAAGTTCTTGATAAATCTCAATTATTGCTTTCCTTATTTTTCTTTCATTTGCAGTGCCCTTTATAATTTTTAGAGCAGTTTTGCCTGAAGCTGCTAGCACCGAAGAGTCGTTGGGAGAGGTGTCGCCATCTACGGTTATTCTTTCAAAGCTTTCTGAAAGTGCCTCCGTATGGATAGCTTTTAATAACGATTTATTTATTGAAGCTTCAATAAAAACGAAACTCAATAAGGTAGCAAAATCAGGTCTGATCATTCCTGATCCTTTTGCAAAACCTGTAATTGATACCGTGTTAGAACCGCACTTAATTTTACGTGAAAGAAGTTTGGGCTTGGTGTCTGTGGTTAAAATGGATTTTGATGCTTTTAACCAGTTATCGGATTTTAGTTTTTTTGACGCTTTTGAAAAGGCTTCTACGTAGTTCTTTGTTTTCAAAGGTTCGCCTATAACTCCAGTAGAAAACGGCAGAACTGAGTGAAGTGGCACCTCTAAAGTTTTTGCAACCGACTGGCAGCATTCCAGAGCATCTTTACGACCCTGTTTTCCTGTTCCTGCATTTGCGTTTCCGGCGTTGATCATTAAAACAGATTTTCCACCCGACAATTTCTGCAAATGCTCTTGAGCAATCAAAACGGGAGCCGATTTAAAACTGTTGTTAGTAAATTTTGCACTGATGGTGTTTCCTGATTCTATACAAACCAGTAACGAGTCGTCCCTTTTTCCATAACGGGTGTTGCTTGAATTAGAAGCCATTGAAACGCCTAAAATGTTATTTATTTTTGGCATGATTAATTCTTTTTACCTTTCTTTCTTGCTATCTTAGCTTCAGCTCTTCTTAACCTTCTGTTACCAGAACCTTGATTTGATTCTTGTTGTTCTTTGGGTGTGTTTTGATTTGGAGCGTCAAAAGCCGATGAAGATTCTTGGTGTTGAAAAGTCTCTTTCTTTTGTTTCGGTTTGTTCAAATTATCTTTTTTGTCCGTTTCTATCTCGACCCTCGAAAGGAAACGTATGCCTTCATGTCTTATTTTTCCTAAGAGCTTTTCAAAAAGGTCAAAAGATTCTCTTCTGAATTCCAACTTAGGGTTCTTGCTTGCGTAACTTCTTAAACCAATTCCTTGTCTGAGGGCGTCAACGGAACCCAAATGATCCTTCCAAGAGTTATCTATGATTTGAAGTAATATTTGTTTTTCAAAGTCCCTCATCATCGGGCCAATAGAATCCCCTTTGAATCTATAAAGTTTCGTTGCTTCATTGCTTAATTCAGTTATTAAATCTTCTCTGTTTAAGTTTGGATTTTCTTTCACCCACTGCTCAACTCCTAGCTGAGCTCCAAAGAGGTTGCTGATCGAAGAGTCTAAAGAGCCAATATCGCCCTCTGCTAAGGACACATTTTCCAGTGTAAAGTTTTCTACTTCATTGGCTATGACGGATTCCCTCATGGCATCCAATAAGTCAGTTATAACATCTGCTTCTAAAATTGTATTTCTCTGCGAATAGATAATTTGTCTCTGTTCGTTAGCCATGTCGTCGTATTCCAACAACATTTTTCTAATGTCAAAATTTCTGCCTTCTACCCTTTTTTGAGCCCTTTCTATGGCTCCGGTTAACATTCTGTGTTCTATTGACTCTCCTTTTTCTAAACCCACGCGTTGCATGATGTTTTTAAATTGATCAGATGCAAATATTCTCATTAAACTATCTTCTAGAGAGATGTAAAATCTAGAAGAACCAGGATCGCCTTGTCTACCAGATCTTCCTCTCAGCTGGTTATCCATTCTTCTGGATTCATTTCTTTCAGTACCAATTACATGGAGCCCGCCCGAATCAATTACTTCTTTATTAAGCAACTTCCATTCCTCAAAAATTCTGGATCTAGTTGCATCGTCTTTGCTTGAAGACTTTTCAAATTCTGCTTCCCAGTTGCCCCCCAAAACTATATCCGTTCCTCTTCCTGCCATGTTTGTGGCAATAGTAACCACGTTAGGCTTCCCTGCTTGAGAAATTATATCCGCTTCCCTTGCATGATTTTTTGCATTGAGAACTTGGTGCTCAATTTTTTTTGCTTTTAGCAATTCAGAAACCATCTCAGAACTTTCAAGAGACGCGGTCCCTACTAAAACAGGATTGCCTTTGTTTCTGAAGAGATCAATCTCTTCAACAACCGCTGTGTATTTTTCTTTTTCTGTGAGGTACAC
>ENA-ORXF01000219-ORXF01000219.1-marine-metagenome-genome-assembly--contig:-NODE-219-length-43886-cov-9.513684_pt1 | contig 43886 bp, 55 predicted proteins | sample MGYA00237864_ERZ511476 | MGnify/ENA primary metagenome ERZ511476 (study PRJEB26306, sample SAMN06343908) | marine metagenome | isolation source: coastal waters | place: Atlantic Ocean: West Antarctic...
AAGTTTTCATTACCGCCAGCATAAAAATCAACATCGGCACCATTTTTATAACCTTGTGGGTTGGGTCCTCGTTTAGGAGGTACGGTGTCAGTAAGACCACCCTTTTTTTTAGTAAATGTTTTACCTGACTTTAAAGATTTCTTACTTACTTTGTATAACTTACCTAATCCTTTTAAACCAACAAGTTCAAGTGCAGTTTCGCCTAAACCTAACAGTTGATCTTTTGGAAAATTTTTATAACCTTTAGGGTCTTTAAATTTTGCTTTACGTCTATTCGCTAAAGTTTCTTTGATAAAAGACTTACTCCTTTTATTTTTACTAATGTTCTGTGGCATTATCTATCTCCTTAAAGTTTATGCGGCATCATTCCACGGAAATATAACCTACGATACTGACCTTTAATCTTTCTGTTTGAGTGGGCTGCCATTATTTTTGCAAGTATGTACATATCACCTCCTTATTTATTACCTTTCGATTTAAGTAGTTCTAGTTTTTTTTCCGCTAACGCTAATTTGTCATCAGCAACACGAATACGTTCTTTTGAGGAAGCTTCAGAGTCTTCACGCTCCATTTTGTCTAAGTCCAACCCTTGGTCAAACTCGCTTAGTTTACGTTTTTCCTCTTCGCTAAATTCTTGACTCTTACGTTGCATATCCATAGCTCGTAAATCTAATTCTCTTTGTTTCAACATAACAATAGGGTCTTGTTGTTGATTACCCTGCTCCGCCTCAACTAATTCTTCAGTTAACGCTTGAATACGTTCAGCTACTAAAGATTCACTAACCACTACAAATTGATCGGGGTTAGTTTGTTGCATTTCAGCTACTTCCGGCATCTCGTTCATTATCATTGTTAAAACCTGTGCTCTTGCTTTAAATGAAATGTGCTCACTGATGTGCGCTTGTAACAAAGCGTACACTTGTGGGTTGTTCTGCACCATTCTTGATTTCATAAAGGCCATGTGTGTAAAAATATGAGCATCATGGTTCTGTGTTTCAAATGCTTTTGGTATTTTCATCTGCATTGCTTCCATATTTTCAACCGCAGGATCTTTAGGAGTTGGCTTTTGATCAGGTTTTAATAAAGTGTTGATATCTTTAGTACCCAACGCTGCATAAACTCTGCGATAAGCTTCATGGATGTTGTGGATTGCTGGATTTGTCTGCGCAATTTGCAATTGTGTCTGAGCAAGTGTCACTCTTTGTGTCATTGAGAAGATATTTGGGTCTGCAACAGGAATAACATCTACTTCCGCACTAAAATCAGCTTGTTTTACTATTCTATCCCCGCCGTATACCGCATACGGGTATACTGGAGGTAGATACGTTCCAAAAACTTTACCTAAAAGTCTAAATTCTTGTTTCATTCCGTAGTAACAGCGCTTGTGTATTGCACTCATGACCCTTGACCCACGTTCTAGTAGTGCAACGGTTGTGCCCACGGCGGCTTGTTGGTTACCATCGCCTGTTTGCATTTCTGAAATGGCTGCAAATTTCTGCCCTGCTTGTACTACAAAACCTAATAGCTGAAACAATACATTAGAAGGTTCTTTAAACGGTAAAATTTGAAATTGATCCTTAATATTTCCACCAGGAGCATCTACATCTCTAAATTCTCCAGGTTGAAACGGTTGATCTTCATCACGTATTCGCATACCTCGTGATTTAAATCCAGCAGGTAAGTTACTTAAAGTACCCGCATCTAATAATTGTCTTAATGCTGCTGTCGCCGTCTTACTTAAACCGCCGATCATGTGTATCAAACCAAAACCATAGAAACCTAAGCCGGGTAGGAACTTGTAGTGCACAAAAAATTCTTTGCGCTTATACAGCTCGTCTTCAGGTTCATAGTTACGATAAATAGATAAAATTTCAGCAGAACCTTCATCTAAAGTCACGATGTACGGTATTTTAATATTTTTTTCATCACTTTTGTTTTCAGGGTCCTCTAAATCTAAATCAACGTGCATCTCTAAAACATTAAACTGATAGTCACCTAGACTGTCCCCTGAGTTAGAGACTCCACCTAATTCATTGTACTTCTCCCTTACTTCGTCATCGTCTGTACGACTGGGTAAGATATCAACATCTCGATAAAAACCGATCTGTTGTTTTTTTAAAATATCATTTTCGCTCATTCTTACGAGGTGCGTGATTCGTTCGCAGTCATGCAAGTCTGTCGCATAGTATGGAACTACTAAATCTTCTGCGGGTACAAATTTAGATACCGCTCTTTGCATCACGTCATCGTAGTAAACTTTTTTAAACGCCGACCCTGCTAACGGAAGATAAAATAATAATTGGTCGAACTCGGGAGTATATTCTTGCATCTCCTCGGTAATCATATAGTTCATAAACTCTTCGACACGTTGCGCTTGTTCTTCTTTTTCTGGAGTCAGTGATCCGACTACTTTAGAGCTAACGGGACCGTCACTGGGTAATAATTCTTTGTACGCTTGGGCTTGAAATTGAGTTACTGCCTCGGCTAACATTGGATGGGTCACGGAACTCGCTCCTTGGAACGGTCCTGTCTCATTGTTGTACTTAAAGCCTAGTAAATCTAAGCCTGAAATGTAAGATTTTTCCCAGTCACTTCTTGATTCTTTGTCTTTTTTATAATCGGATATTAAATCCATAGCAATCCCACTTAAGATACGGTCGTCCATATCTTCAGCAAGGTTACCGTAAAACTCTTCAGCTTCTTCTTGAACCTCTTGCATCATTTCTTGCATACCTTCTTCATCAGGTTCCATAACCTCAACATCAACAGGCGCTAGAGATTCTTCAGTTTCTTCAATTTCAGGGGTTTCGATTGCTTTGATATTATCTAGTTCTTCAGCCATAGTTTTCTATTGGGTTGTTTAATAATATTTATATTCTTTGGGTGGGCGTTCTTCATCATCCACATAATCCGAGTATAACTCAACAAAGTTTCCTTGGCGATACCTTAATATTGCTTGGGTCGTGGAATCAACATAGTCGTCATTTGCCCCGTGTGGGAAAGCAGCACATTCTTCCATTACGTCTTCTGCAAATTTTTCACCGTACGGGTACCATACGGCTCCACTTTCAAAAACGGGAGCGCAACTGTTCACTCTTGTATGCTTGTCGTTTCCACGAGTTGGGGTAAATGGTACCACTGGAATGCCCATCCTTCTTAACTCTTGGGTCAACGGTTCACCACTCGCTTTCTGCTCTACAATAATTGTTTCAGGTTCCCAATATTTTTGAGCCTCTAGTGCTACAGCTTTAAGTTCTGGAAAATCATATTTACCCCGTATCGCATCCAATAAAATAATATTAGGGGCCCCTCCTTCTTCTGGAGTGAACACCCCCCAAGTTGTAATCGCACTGTAATCAGCAGTTTCTTTTTTAGAAAACGCCGTATCGTAACTTTGTATAACGTGTTGTAGATTAGGTAAATTATCCCCTTCCCAAGGCATCCACCACTCACGTTTAAGGATCGCTCCTTCCTCACTTGTCGGATTCTGCATATACTGCGCCGACCAGTTACGAATCGGGATACTAGCTTTAATTTTTTCAAGTTCTTCTAAATCCCAATATTCTGGCCAGACTGGGTTCCCTGATTCGAGAATCGCTGGGAATGAAACTTGTTTCCATGTATCTGCTTTGGGTTCGGTTTGAGCCTTCAAGAGCCTCCCCGTTAAATCATCCTCGGCCCAACGGGTCATAACAACTAGGATCGAGCCTCCAGGTTGTAGACGTTGTCTGGGTCCTGATACATACCAATCATATGCACGTTCCATCGCAGTATCGGACATAGAATCTTGCTCCGTGTGTGGATCATCAATAATTAATAAATCCGCTCCACGGCCCGTGATGGACGAACCTACTCCAGCAGCATAATACTCACCGCCGTGATTTGTTTCCCAACGACCTTTTGCTTTAGAGTCTTCTCTTAATTTTACATCACCAAAAATTTGTTTGTACTCTGGGGAATCAATAATGTTACGAACCTTACTACCGAATCGTGCTGCAAGTTCCGTATTGTGGGATACCTGCATAATTTTTAATTTTGGATACTTACCTATCATCCAAGCGGGGTAGTAAACAGAAGCAAATTCAGATTTTGTATGTCTGGGTGGCATATTTATCAAGAGCCTCCCTTTTCTTTGATTCGCTATATCGGTAAACTCGTTGGCTATAATCTGATGATGGCCCCACTCTTTTGGATCTATAGATTTTCTACAAATAAAATCTGGCCAAATTTCTTCGACAAAAGCTAGAAAATTATCCTGACAGAGCTTTACATGCTCGATCCAAAGCTTTTCTACCTCGAGCCTCATTTGCTCCGTAGTCATTAATTCTGTATTCATTTTTTTATTATATATACTCAAGAATTTTTTGCTAGTATTTGCATGTGGCTATTAGGATATATAGGGGGAGAAATAAAAAGCCCAGCATCAGTATATTATTATATTATTATATTATGAAATGGTGATGGTATGAGTATAGAGCCTTCTAAAAAGATACTAGTCAGTAGAGCCCGGGGCGAGTATTAGCATATCATTATATTCTAATACTCTAATATGCTGACATACTAACACAAGAAAAGAGCCGTTAAAAAAAAGCTCTTGTCAAGTTTTATTTCAATAGAAAAAAGGGGGCGCAATCCCCCCCCCAGATATCTATTCTTCGTATAGTTCATACTCCGTTGTTAGTTGTTTAACTTCCCATTTTTGACTGTCATTATCAATATTGCGTGGCCCATGTCCTACATCTAACCATTTGGTATTGTCTACTCCTGAAGTCACCTGACCATATGGAAATTCTTTATTTCCACCTGTTGATTCACGCCAGTTGCACATATCCTGTAGCTTCCAAGAACTGAGCTCATGGTTGCTTTCAATACACCACTCAGTTTCTTCAACCCTTTTTCTGGTAACACGGTAGAAAAATGTCCCGTCTTCATTATAGTTTTTTTGTGTTATCAATTTCATTTTTAAATCCTCATTTGTTATTGTTTACATTATTATAATAGCCTAGCTCCATAAGAGAGTCAAGCTTTATTTCAACTTTATTTTAATTAAATCCCGAGGCGAGTATTAGCATATTATTATATTCTAATAGTCTAATATTCTAATAGTAGAGCCCGAGGCGAGTATAAGCATATTATTATATTCTAATAGTCTAATAGTCTAATAGTAGAGCCCAGGCGAGTATAAGCATATTATTATATTCTAATATGGTGATATGGTGATATGGTATGGTGTAGCCCAAAAAAAGAGCCCTCGGTTAAGAGAGCTCAGAGTCCAGCAGGGCTGATTCTAGCTACAACTGGACATCCTAGCGTTAAAATGCTCATAAGCTTGGTTCAATGCGTCCTCATTATGAGAGTTAGGGCGAACCAACATTTCCGATAATTTTTGATTACCGTCAATCTTTGCATACGTTCCAGACGTGGTATTTTTAAACCCATCATGTCTGTAAATAGACCAGACGACAAAAGCATCGTCATTAGGGACATAACACAAGACACACCCTTTGGTTAATCCTATAAATTTTGAAATAACCACTCTACTGGCATCTTCATGTTTTGGATCGGCTAAATTATATAGATCGTCTATATGTCTAGTTTTAAATTTAATCATTTTTAAATCCTCATTTGTTGTTGTTTTATTTTCTACTTTAGCTAACAAATTATCATCATTATAAGTGTATACCTCTACTCCACCTATCTGATTAACTTGTTCAGCAAATTGTTTAAGATCTATTGTCATTTTTAAATCCTCATTTGTTATTGTTTACATTATTATAATAGCCTAGCTTCATAAGATAATCAAGCTTTATTTCAACTTTATTTTAATTAAATCCCGAGGCGAGTATTAGCATATTATTATATTCTAATAGTCTAATATTCTAATATAACGGTATTCTTATATAGAGCCCAGGGCGAGTATAAGCATATTATTATATTCTAATATGGTGATATGGTGATATGGTATGGTGTAGCCCAAAAAAAAGCCCTCGATTAAGAGGGCTCAGAGTCCAGCAAGTATTAATTAGTCTAATTGATCCATGTATACTGTAGGGTTATGTTTACGAAACCAAGACAAGCACTCATTTACTTGATTCCAGATTGTATTACTGGGTTGTCCCATAGATTGCGCCCCCATGATAAAAGAATAGACGCATTCTTCCTCTGGGGTCATTACACTTTTAACCCCTGAAAATGGATTTTTTACCGTTAGTAGGTCATGATCTTTAGGCAATTTTCCTTCTAGTAACTTTTTATAGATTGATATTTCTTTTATACTCATTTTTAAATCCTCATTTGTTATTGTTTACATTATTATAATAGCCTAGCTCCATAAGATAGTCAAGCTTTATTTTAATTAAATCCCGAGGCGAGTATAAGCATATTATTATATTCTAATATTCTAATATTCTAATATAACGGTATTCTAATATAGATCCCGAGGCGAGTATTAGCATATTATTATATTCTAATATGGTGATATGGTTATATGGTATGGTGTAGCATATACCTGCGAACAAGTCTAATCAATTCTACTTATGGCCTCATAAAATATTTTAGTGTATATCTTATCTAGCTATGATATAGTGAGGGGTAGTTAATAACAAATGAGGATTTAAAAATGAAAATGTACGAATTAAAAGAGATTACGGGCTCATTAAGTAAGCCCTCTAAGATGCCGGGCTTTGCCTATGGCCTACCAGCCAAGGAATGTAAGACGGGTTCCAAGTTGAGGAAGGTTAAGGGCTCAACGTGTGAAAAATGTTATGCCATGAAAAATTGCTATGCATTCAAAACCACACAAGCGGCGCAATACAAAAGACTGGACAGCCTGAAAAATAAAAATTGGGTGATGTCTATGGCAATACAAATAGGTAATAAAAAAGAAAAATATTTTAGATGGCACGATAGTGGGGATGTTCAGAATTTAAAGCATCTAGCTAAAATCTTTGAAGTAGCAAAAAGAACGCCAGATATAAAGCACTGGTTGCCGACTCGTGAAGCATGGGTTCTTAAGTATCAAGACAGAGCCCCTGAAAATTTAGTTATAAGATTTTCAATGGCCATGGTTAATCAAGAAGCTGCGGGTTCATGGCACAATACGTCAACCGTTGTAACTGATTCAACAGTAGATAATTGCGCAGCATTTAGAACTGATAAAACAGGTAAAGTGCATAGCCTTAGTGTATATAAAAAACTTACAAAACTAGCTAAAAAAGAGCTTGATTTTGGCCATTGCGGTAATTGCCGCAAGTGTTGGGATAAGACAATTGATAACGTGGCCTATTTGGCACATTAACTTAACAGGGGCAGAGATGCCCCATTTTTGGAGGTAGTACAAATGATGATGATGTTTATTATAGGTTTTGCCCTTGGTTTAATTGTAACTAGCACGGGATTATTGATCCTGCTACACCATCAAGATATGAAGGATCTTGAGAATCGAGCTGGTAGGTATAGAAATATTTAGTTATAGTATGGTTATGGTGTAACGGTTTTTACCTCATTTTAAATCGTTGCGCTTTTTCTTGTTTTACAATTCTTTAAAAAATTTTCTCGAACCAGGCAGGACCTGGGTCAAATCCCGAGGCGAGTATTAGCATATTCTAATATTCTAATATTCTAATATAATGATATGGTATGGCCCTGGATCAAATCCCGAGGCGAGTATTAGCATATTCTAATATTCTAATATTCTAATATAATGATATGGTGATATGGTAGTAAAATCCCGAGGGCGTATATAAGCATATTATTATATTCTAATATAATGATATGGTATGGTATGGTATGACCTAGCACATCTGGATAGGAGAGTCCAATCAATTCTACTTATGACCCCATCAAAATTTTCTACTTGACTTTTTTCAAGGGCCAAGGTCCGGGGGGGGGGCGAATATTAGCATATTCTAATATTCTAATATAATGATATGGTATGGTATGGTATGGCACAGCTTGATGGGATAGTCAAGTTAATTAATTTCTTGACTTTTTACAATTCCTACCTACTCGCTTCTTGGAGCATGACCCGTAGGTTTTCGTCAAAGGTTTTTTGTGTGTTGTAACATGATACACGGCGCAGGGAACGATCTTCACGGATCTGGAGAAGTTCGAGAGTGCTCTGTGAGGGTAGTGCATTAAGAATACGAACCACACCACCACACGATTGATATTTCATATGCCAGTTAATTTGGAACTTTGTTAAGTTCAAATTCTTAGCATTATTTGCTTTTAATTCGAGCCAGAAAGGACGACCGTTGACAATACCGAAAATGTCAGGAATTCCGTTGATTGTAGACGATTCAATGCGTGTTAAATGCCAGTTTTTAGAGGTCTTTTGAATCGAGTTAATCTTTTTCCATAATAATGATTCGCTTATTTTCATGGGGGGTGCTATTCCATTGTTATTTTTGATAGAATAGTAGCACATACACTTTTAAATGGTGGCAAAATGAAACAAAAAATAGACAAATTTGGTAATTTAACAATCCCTCTTTTTGAGATTGACGATAAAGAATGTGAGGACAAATTTATATACTTTTATTTGGGATTAGATAAAGAAGTAAAAAAAATAATAGAAAATGCGTTTTACAAATGTTTTACCCAAAAATTATTGACAGATCAAAATCCTGAAATTATCAAACATGAGGAAAATGGAGTAACTTATATTGAGGTTCGCCCTAAAGACATACTGGCAAATATAGAAGTCATTAAGAAGGTATTATCAAGTGAGTCAGGCTGATTCCCCTAATGTCATTCCTTACAAAAAAAAATAAAAAAATAAAATTCCATAGGGACTTCCTCTCTTTTTCCTAAACTTTAGGAATATTCCTAAAACTTTCCTAAAGTGAAATTCTCTCTATGCCTATTGCTATACTGTATTTTCCATTTTCCTAAAACATTCTCTCTCCAAGACTTTTGATTTAAAAAATAATCTCTAAGGAAGCGCATTAGGGGGAAATAGGTCATAAGTTCTATTTATCAGTTTTATAGAAATAATCCCCTTGCACCGTGTCCCGTGATCCCTCATATTAACAATATCTTATCAAGCTACGAGAAATAAGTTGCAATCTCCTATCTACATGAGATAATTACAAGGTAACATTAACATTAACTAATATAGGGGTTTACAATGACTGATTCAGTAAAGCAAGATTTAGACAGATACATGGATGAGCAAGACCGAGCAGAGGCAGAGAATAACAAACAGTTAGAGCAAGCAGAAGATACGGTATCAGATTTACATATGACTATTAAGGCGCTAGAAAATCATACATACGAGGATAATACAGAGGTTGTGTATTACATTGCAGATGATCAGCTTGTTATTACTATTGATATCAGCGAGGTAGAAGGCAAAGCTTTCCTTGAATCTTTAGATAGAAAATCCACGTCTAAATATGTAGCTGAGAAAACATGGGTAGATAAAGGATCTAATTATAGCGACTGCGATGAGGAGGGCTAATGATAAATCAAAACATAACAGAAGAAAACAGAATTACATTTGATAACCCACTTAAATATGAGTATAAATACTCACCTAATATAGGAAATCATACGTATTACGTAGATCGTCAAACAACACCTAAATTCAGTTGGTTTTATGTAGAGGATGGTTGTCTATATGAAAAGTATCATAGCGATATATACGAGTACCAAGCCAGAGAAGCTATAGTATCTATTAATCAATTACCACCTAACATGCTAATCGGTGAAATAGACGACCTACAGCAACTTATGTATGCCTTCGGTGAGGGTAACTTTAAACTAGAATATTAATCAATGAGGATAGAAAAATGATAGATTTTTTTGAAGAAAATGTTTGTATCGATTGTGGCCTACCCTGTCATTTTGGGTCTGGTAGATTTGTTAATAGATATCCAGTCTATGGTGATGTAGATGGTTGGCGATGCGGAGAGTGTGCCAGTGATGTTGATGAGCTACTAGAGGCCATGAACAATTTAGACACAGATAAATCAGATGTCAAAAGGCTGGATAAGATAGAAAAAATTATTGACGATAAATTTAATAATAGTCCGTATAAAGAATATGTAAATAAACTATATGAGGAGTTATGACAATTAAATTATGGAATAGATGGGACGAACACAATCTATACGATTTAGACATTCCTAAAGAATGGGCAGATGTAAGTTACGGCAATGACCTTTGTCCATCTTTTCGAATAAAGGGGTTTCAAATATATATAGCAGAAACTGATAAAGATGATAGGGAATGGAAAGGAATGCCTAGATTTAGCATACAGCATTGGAATTATTACGGTGATGTATATACCACTCGCACCATGGAAGATTTTAGCGAGGTTTTGGAATATGTATCAAATAATTTTGGTGCATGGATAGTAAGATAATTTTAACAACGATGAGGTAAGCAATGAAAACAATGAATAAGACTATGGACGTATTTGGTGAATACGGTACAAATTTACAACAGCAGATCGTATGGCTTAAGATTTATCTTGAAAAGCACAAACAGCTCAATGCTACTCAGCACACATGGGTGGCACTTGAGACTAGTAAAGAGATTGGTGAGGATATTTCTCAGCTTGAGCAAAAGGGTAAGAAACTATTAAAGAAGTTACATCAATTAAACAATTCAACCGAGGAAGTGAATGATGAATGAAGAAAAAAATAGATACTCGGTTTATATAACTTCACATTACCAAAAAATAATAATATTTGCTTGTTCTCCAGAGGACGCAATAAAGCAAGTGCAAAAAAACTATGCTTGGGGAGACCCGATCGACATTGAGTTTAATGCTGAAAAAAATGAATTACCACAACAAGAGGAGGAGGAGAGCGAAAAGTAAAAAGTTTTTACAGAAAATAAAATTTATTAAACAACAACAAAGGATATCAATATGAAAAAAATAAATAAAAAAGCAGTAGCTATTAAAGACCAAGTTCAAAAAGTAATAGACATTAATAAAAGAGAGGACTTGAATAGGCTTAATGAGCTTTCAGAAGATCTTCAACTAAAGATAAATGAGTTAATCGATACAGTAGCTGGTCATAAGTATGATCCATCAGTAGAGAAATTTGTAACTCGACACATTAGTGAAGTCAGACACACACTCACAAGGTCTAAAAATTTAGTGGTAGCAGTCAACAGATGTGGAGGTAAATAATGAGCGATTTAAATATACAACAGCAAGAAGATAAGTACGAAGAGTTTTACTGCGACATTCTTATAGATATTATTGATGAGTGTAAGCTCGCAATGCAAGATCGTGAGGCACATGGATGGGCTAGTGCATACGCTGAGAATATAGCTAAGATTAAATTAGATGAATGGAACAATCAACAACCAGAGGTTTACACAGATGATTAAACTTGAAGGTGGATTAGTAGATGAAAGCTCTTTAATAAATTTACAAGAGCTTTATTCAAGGCTTCAATGGCAAAAAAAGAACAATTTTCCTGATGAAGAATATAAACAAGGTAAAGAGGAGTCTGTAGAATATATTAAAGAAAACTTTGATTCAGCTATAAATGAAATTGAACGTGCTATAGATGATGGATATGATTTTTTGGGTATGGATGAAGATGGCACACAGGTATATCTAAAATCTTCTGAGATTAACTTACAATAACAAAATAGGCATAGGGTTATTTATCATAAATAACCCTTTCTTGGGAGTTTATCATTTTATCAACTTGCTCATCGGAAACATGGTAGACAACGGCTTGAGTAATAAGTTGTTTGATAAAACCTTTCTCATCTTCAAAATATTCATTACCCTTAAAACGAAAGGCTTGGTACAGATTATGTAAGCGAGTCTCATTAAACACTTCTGTTTCTAAACGAATACCAATTAATCTTATACCTTCGGTAGACATAACAAGTTGTTTTATTCTATGCACCCAATCTTTACTTCGACCTATTTTTATTAGACCTTGAGAATTTTCTAAAAAATAAACCATCTGGGGTAACCGTTCTATTTCAAAAACATCATCGTAGTTTAAACCTTTAGCAACTAATTTCTCGCACTCCACCACCCTGAGCCGTGCTTCTTCAATCGACATGGCAGGATAATACCCAAAGACTTTTGATTTATGAACACCTCTCAAAGAATAATCAAAGCCGAAACTATGAGATCCTTTTTTACTGGCATTGCATAATAAATTTTTTTGTATGGTATCTCGAATGTATATGTTTCTTTTTTGATTGAAATCAGGTTTCCAGGTTTTAAGAAACTTGTCGGTCAACTCAATATGGTTACTTTTATCAGTAATTCTTAAAGACATACTACAAAGCTATAGGAAATAACAATATGGTGCAAGTAGGGTGCAGCATGGTGCAGGTGGTTTACAAACAGGGTTATATGAGGTAATAATAAATATGAAGTATGGTGAGGCTTTATCTATTAAAGGATGAATGAAACTACAGGGTCGTCACCGTACTTCTCTTTAGAACAAAGAAGAAACAAAAACATTACTTAAAGTAGTAACAGGGGTATGGTGTATTTTGTATCTCATTTTTTTTACTTGGGAACGTATATGTCTTTTTTGTACTGGGGATAAATTTTCTTTAAGCTTTTGGTAAACCCTGTCGTACCTAAACCAAAGTATTTGTTTTTTGTTAAAGGTAACCATTCCCTGTTTTAAACTTTTACGGTAGTTCGATATGATTACGTCCGATTCTAAATTTGCCCAACAGCATATTTCTTGAAAATCAGAAAGATTACCTAAGATCCAGTTATGTGCTTTTATTTTAGCTATGGAGTGCTTCCGATCAGAATGTTCAATTAAAGTATCTTCTAAAGCAGTCACAACAACACTACGCCACAAACGCTCTTCAGGCTTTAGCTCAGGACTGGCTAAAGAATCTGGGGATATTCTATATGTGTTGGCTACAGTAAAGTCATTCAATTATTTAATGCCCATATGTCTTAATTACATGAGATAAAACTTGCTCATAAAGTTCAATTATATATGTATCATATTTTTGGTTTTTATAAAAGGTATAATCTTTATAAAGAGATTCAATAAAGGCGCTTAATTCTTCGGTGTTTAAATCAGAAGGGTCTACCAAACCTGTGGCAAATATCTCTGTATCTAATAGCTCCTGCCAATCTGTAATTTTCTTTGTTCCCATACAGTTATTCTTACACATAGTATGAAAATGTCCAGTTCTTGACCCTATATAGGAGGCTGTGGTACGGCTAAATAATTTTTATTTTTTCTTCCCCGTTGTCTACAATACAAACTTCTTTAGTTTCTATCCAAACTTTTGCACCACAAGATAATGGTTTATCAGGGGAATAAACAACTTTCGATGCCCCTTGTACTTCAACAGTATGCCCATAAACATTTTGTTTTGAAGTTTTAACAGTTATAGCAGGATCTCTTTCACCTGTTTTAGCGTTTTTCTTTATGATATGTTGATTGACATGTATTCTTTTTATCATTTGTTTTTAAACCGTTTTGTTACCTGAATATTCAAAGAAAGGGTCTACTCACTATGTAAATAGACCCTAACCTTTTCCTCCAACAACTTTTTAATCAGCGCTAGCGCCTTCAGATAATAGTTTTTTTACAAAAGTCTCGGGTTTAATCTTCTCGCCTCTAGCTTGTTTTTGTACGTACTGCTTTAACAGCATACTAACAAAAGCGGCAGGTGCTCGAAACTCTTTAGTACACAAACTTTTTAAAACAGCGTAATCTTCAACTGTAATAGCCACGCTTTTCCATTTTGTAATATCCATCTATAACTCCTTTAATAAATCGTTTAATAACTTTAGATTATATTTTCTTTTTTCTTCTTCCCAAGACTGTTCCTCGTTATCGTTTAGTTGTTGTTGCCCATCGTCTTCATCTTCCACATTAAATTGTTCCCAAGACATAAACACCTCCTTAATTATCTAAAATAAACTTGGTTACCCTATTTAACTTAGGAAGGTAAAAATGAGAATAACCAAGCTAGGGCTTATTTTATTACATCACAATAAGATGTGTCAAGAAATATTGTAGCTAAAAAAGATTATGTAGCCTCACCAAAATCTTTACCTATAGCCACATCAACCACACTAGGGACTTTAAGCTCCATACAATTTTCCATCAATTTTGTAATTTTTTTAACTTCACTTTCTTCTTTAATGCTAAAACAAAGCTCGTCATGTATCTGAAGCATAGGGGTAAAGCCTTCCCTATGGCAGTCGACAACGGCTTGTTTGGTCTGATCTGCAGCACTGCCCTGGATTAACCTATTTAAAGCTTTATAGGTATAGGCTCTTTTAATGTTACCTGCTCCATATTTAGCCGAAGCATTATCAAAACGCTCCGATTGATGTATACCAAAATCTTTGGGTTCCCACATATCGAAACGGCACTTTCTACCTAATTTCGTGCGGATAACACCCTCAGATGACGCTTTCTTTATACATCTATCCGACAAAGACTTAACAAAAGGCGCTTTAGTGTTGTATTTGTTAATTAAAGTGTGGGCTTCATCAGGATCTAGACCCAACATAGTGCCTAATTTGTTCTTTCCCATACCATACATTATCCCTAAACCAATAGTTTTAGCCTGTTTACGCTCAATACCTATCAAATCTGCCACTGTTTGGTGAAAATCTGCATCAGCATTAGCGTAAGCTTCAACAAGCTCCTTAGATCCCTCGTAGCCTTCGCCAATGGATGCTGCGTAATGAACAACAAGCCTAGGCTCTTGCTGAGAGTAATCAAAGCTACCCCACTTACAACCCTCTTCAGGTAAAAATAAACTTCTAATCATAGGGCCAAACTCCTTAGAACGAGCAGGTAACTGCTGTAAGTTTGGGTTAGACATTGATAAACGACCACTGACAGTACCACCAAAATCATTTTTAATCTGTCTAATCTCAGCGTGGATTCGCCCTTTATGCTCGTACTTCATTATGGAATTTAAAAAAGTATTGTGAAATTTATTTATCTCTCTGGCCTGTACTATCAATTTACTAATATCATTGGGGTTATTATTTAACCAATTCTGAGTAAAGCTGGGCTCATCTGTTTTAGCAGTGCGAGGGTAATCAATACCAAGTTTGTCAAAAGCAAAACCTATCTGCCTTGCTGCCCATATATCAATATCCTGACCAACAAGTTTTTTTATCTTTTGGAGAACTGTCTTTTCCTGTTTTTTAAAAGTACTTTGCAAAGTTGAACATCTATCTGTGTCCACCCTTATACCTTTCTCTCTCATTTCAATTATTATAGGTAAAAGGCTTTTCTCTAAAGTCCAAATAGTCTCTAAATCTTGATTATATATTTCAGTTTTAAAGCGTTGCCATAAAAGCAACGTGAGCCGTGCATCTTGTTCTGCGTAAAATCCAACATGTTCTGCGGGTAACTTCCACATCTCACCTTTAGGATCTACACCGTGTTGTTTAGCAGCTTCAACCAAATCAGTTTCAGCTTTAAGCTCGCCTAAATAATCCTTAGATAAAGAGTTTAAAGTATAACTAAAACGATTCTCATCTATCAAAGCAGCAGCTACCATCGTATCAACAACCTCACCCTTTACTTCAATACCCATAGCTCGTAACCAACCCACATCGTACTGAGCGTTGTGAAATATTTTTGTAGCAGGTAAAGCGCAAACATCCCTCATGTATTTAACGACCTGTTCTTTAATTAAATTGCCACCACCAAAATGAGCAAAAGGAAAATAACCTTGCCAACCTTCTACAGCTACCGCAAAACCAATAACCTCTCCGTTGTTCGTGGCCCATCCTGCACCTAACCCTGCGTTAATACCACCGTCCCTGGTTTCTAAATCAATCGCAATCTCATCGTATTGAGACAAATCTTTATAGCCACTTGGAGCAGACCAAATACTTTTTTTAAAATTAAAGATTAGTTGTAGATTAGACATTTTTACTCTCCTGTAAAAAAATTAAATAGTCTTCCCCAACGGGGTAATTAAACTTATGGTCGGTAGATAAAATATGCAAAGTATCCTTTGCTCTTGTAACACCTGTGTATATAACTCTTTTTTCATCAGACTGTTCAGCGCTGGTTTTATTAATAAAAGCAGAAGGCCAGTTAGCCTTTGAGTATAATAAAACATTATTGGCTTCACCACCTTTAACTGAATGTATAGTATCTATTATTATATCAGGTTCCCCATCTATAGTTTTCTGGCCATATCTTTCTAATAATTTTACAAAGTAAACCACTTGATTAGGAGTAAAGTTTCTTTTTAAAACTTCAAACCAAGGAAGACTTCTATGCTCCTCCCCTAAATCTAAACCACAGTACTCAACCAAGTCCACAAAGCTTAACTCTTCAGAGTCTGCTGTCTTTGACCAAAACTTAGGGGTACGGAATTTAGGTTGTTCTAATTCTCTAATGTAGCGGTACATATTCTCAGCTTCTTTTTTCAATATTTTTTTACCGTTGCTAAGGACAGTCCAACTTTTAATGGCTCTCCATTGTTTTATATCAAAAGATTTATTGCCTCTGTTGTCGGCATAGTACAACCCTGAATCTTTAGCCCTCATCCTAAGTTCATTTACAGTTTCATTAACACGCCCAAGAACATACCAAGTACCTGGTAATTCACCAATAGGTATCTCATTGAAATTTAAATATCTTTTTACCGAACCCTCTTTCTCTAAATAGTCGTAATCTTTTTCTACACTATCTACAATACCCCGTCTAATAATTTGAGAAAAATGATGAATGTCTTTACCAAACCTTCTGGTTTGTCTTAAAATAACTTTTCTTCCGGGAAAATAGTCAGTGAAGTATTTAGGGTCAGCCCCATTCCAACGATAGATACCCTGATCATCGTCCCCCGCTAAGTAAATTCTTTTTACATTGTCTGCCATTTTATATAAGACCGACCATTGCAAAGGTGTAAAATCTTGAGCTTCATCAAGAATTAAAACCTCAAGAGGTGGGAACTCTACCTCATCAATAGCCCTTTGAATCATGTCCGTAAAATCTATAAAAGATTCTTTTTTATAATGCTCGTAAGTTGCTATCTTTCTGCAAAAAATATCTAAGTTATCTTTCTTGTACGATTCTTTTTTGTACACAAGGCGTGGGTCTTCCAACATGTTTCTAGCTTTATCATAAACCCCAAGCGACCAATCTTTGTAAGTAAAATTATCATCAGCAAGTCTTGAATCCGAAGTCTTAATTATCTTTGCTTCCATCGCATAATCCAGCATACAATTTTTAGGATCAAAAACCTCTTCTTGAAAATACTGACGGCAGTATTTATGTAAAGTTTTAAACCTAGCAAAGTCCTCTAAATTAAAATTAGGGAAAGTAGCTAAGGCTCTGTCACGAGCCGTGTTGACAGCTTTATTAGTAAAAGAAATAAAAGCAATATCTTTAGGATGGAAACCTTTGTTCAGGTAGCCTTTCAGCACCCTTTCGATAAGAGTGTAGGTTTTACCTGTTCCAGGAGGACCAAATATCTTAATGGTTTTCTGGTGCAGTTCCTTTTGCTTTTGAATCCCTGAACTTTTTGTGGTAGTCATCATCCATCTCACTAGGTTTATCTTTTATTTTTTGTTTTACTAATTTATGTGTTACAAAAGTAGGCATCTCTACACACCAAACATTCTTCTCACCCTCGTGATAATCTTTTCTTGAGCAACCTAATAGACGAATAGCATCAGTCGTAGAAGCAAAGATTCTTGTACCACTTTTCTTTAAAAATCTATCTAAAGTAATTTTTTTAAAGTAACAAAAGTTAGTCTTGGAATCTAAAATAACGTAGCCGTCTTTAAGTTTATCAAATTTGTCTTGCTCCATATGAGATTCAAAAAAATCTTTCAAGGCTTGGTATCTTTCTTCTTCAAGTGTATCTTCGTAAGTATGCTCTTTATTTTCTTCCGATTTCTCAACGATCCCTTTCATTAGTAATTCAAAAGGGTCAGGACCTTTTCTTGATTTAGGTAGAGTCATCCAAAATATTCTGTGACGTAACAACTTGACTCTAAAGGACTTTTCGTCTTTCATATCTTCAGGAACTACTACAACATGCTGCTCTTTAAAATCAAAAGTATAGGAAGTATTTTTAGGATCTTGTATATAAGTTATATTTTCAAAATTATCTATAATTTCTGGTATAGCTTCCCCAATCCCAAGTCTTCTAGTTTTGCACAAATCTTTGTTACATATAGGTTGAAATTCAGGATGCTTTGGAGGGCACTGGAACTCGTAACCTGATTTATGAACTGACTTCGCTAAAGAAGACACTTCGTTTCTACCCAAAGGAGTTGTGAAAATACTGGAGTTTCTTTGTTGCGCCATATCTTCTATTTGCTGAACAGTCAGTGCATTATTTTTTTTCATTTCTAAAACTAAAACATTAAATAAATAATTATTACGGTTGTTTCCCGACCAACCTTCTTGAATTAGTTTCTGTACGCAAGGTGGGTAATGACCCCACTCAGATTCAACATCGTACTCTTTGACTTTGTAATTGTAAAAATCAGAAGGTACTATTTTCTTTTGTTCCGCAAGTTTTAAAAAACGACCGACCAACAACGCATTGTTATTGTCATCGTAAGCATGTTCCATTGTAGCTTCTTGATCGTTGTAGGGCATGTTCAACATTTTATTGCACGGAAATACTTCCTGTGCTTGAAAATACTGTTCGTTAATTTGAGAAAGTTTTCTGGATACTTTTTTAGCATCAGCCCATTCCGTAAAAAATACAAAAATATGTAAACCGCCTGACTTTGATTTAACAGCAATTAAAGGTAGTTTATATTTTTTTATAATATCTACATACTTCTTAGCTGAGAAAGAAGTGTAGCTGTGAGGGTCTACATCAATACAACCCCAGACACATTTATCCTCTAGCTCAGGCTTTAAACCTATACGTATCTTACCGTCTAAGTGTTGTTGCCAAAGTTCCGAGGTCAGTGGTTCGTGAATCGTCTGGTAGTCAGTACCTTTCTTACCCCTCTCATCGTCCTTGCCTGTTAGCAAGGACTTGAGGTAGCGGGTGCTGTCACCCGCAAAAAGTTTAAGTAACTTTTTGTGCATGACTAAAAAGGAACTTTTTCAGAAGAAGTTTCTTTTTTAAGTGCTTGTTTAGAGGCACTAGCGTCAGAATCAAAAGCAACCTTACCAAATAAATCTAGCTTAACAGCAGATTCATAAAACTCTTTAGTTATTTCAAGAATTGGTGAATCAGCCGGTTGGTCTAACAAGCGGTCAAATTCTACAGCCCATCCAGTCCATGAACCTTTACTATTAGATTCCTGTACAGTAGATAGTTTGTAGGCAGTTGCCCATGAAGGTGGTGTGAAAAAACCATTCTTACCCTTCATCTTTCTAGTTGATATCATAGAATTCCAAAGTTTTGATTTTTTCTTTTGAGTAGACTTCATAGTAAGTAGTGCGCTTTCAACAGGGTTGTAATCTTTGTCTAATATGTAAACAAAGTGATTTCCTGTGTCCTCTACATAATTACCATTACTTAGTCTATCTCTACCATCGTCTGCTCTGTTTGTCTGAGCCATAATACTTGGGTCTGTGTGTATATTAACGGGTCTTCCAGCAGAATCCCCTCTATCAGCCCATTCATTAAAAGTATTCACATATAAACATGGCACAACAATACAGCCCTCTTTCGCTCCGTACAAAGAGCCCGTGACTTCATTAAAGATGTCACCTAGTTTAGCTTCTTCATTGTATTTCGGATCAGATGGGTTTAAGACAGGGGAAGTATTTCCTATTAGTTTTAAAATAGGCAACTTCGTATCTCTTGCAGTAATATGTTCTGTACCCTGACCTGAAAATTGCTCAAGATTGGATACAACGGGCAAGTTAGCTTCTTGTTTATTTATTGCTTTAGTCATAGTAACTCCTACGTGGTTAGTTTAGTTTTGTTTGCGATATATACCCCAAAAAGTTCCATGTCGATTTTCTGTCCATTTTGAATACGTTCCTTAACGTAAGCTTTTAAGGTCATTGGTTCGACTTTCATTTTTTGGTTTACAGCATACCCTTTAGTCTTTAGATCATCTACAAGATTACTAGCATCAATATCTTGTGATTTACCAAATGTTAAGGATACAGTGTTCTTTATTAAATCCCCCGCACCATTCTCACGAAGCCAATTAAAAGCCTCTTCCTGTTTGGATGCTGGAATTTTTGCAGCATAGAAAGGTCGGATATCAACGCTAACGCCATTTTCTAGCTTTATCATTGATAGTCCTGCTTCTTGCATTGCATTAGGTATTGTCTGCTCAGAAAGCTCACGCTCAGTATCTTTCAACTTTTTCAATTGATCTTCAACTTCTTGTACTTCTTTCTGAGTTTCTAATAACTTATTGCAAGATTCAGCGATGTCTTTCGTTGCTGCGGTGTCAACTGTTACAGTTGATTCTGCTTCTAAGTCAATCATAACTCTCCTATCTAAATATTTATAGAATGTATAATTTAATATTATTGTCTTGCAATGTCAACAGAAATTATTTATTATTCTATATCATCATGGGATATAAATATAAAACAAAACCGTATGCGCATCAAGAAGAAGCTTTGTTAAAAGGAGCAGAAGCCTATTCGTATGCGTATTTTATGGAAATGGGAACTGGAAAAACTAAAGTTTGTATCGATAACTTCTCTAAGCTCTGGTTGGATAAAAAAATAAAAGTAGTCATTGTTATAGCCCCTAATTCTGTTTACCAAAATTGGAAAAGAGAAATAGATATACACTGCCCTGTTGAAACATCAGTGTTTACTTATAAAGTAAACAAGATAAAAGATTTTAAATTTGAGGAAAATAAATTAAATGTTTTTTTAATGAATGTCGAAGCCTTTAGCCATAAATCAGGTATAGAAACTTTAAAACCTTTAATAGAAAAATACAAAGAAGAGTGCATGATGGTGATTGATGAATCAACTACGATTAAAAACAGAACAGCTAAAAGAACTAAAAGTTTAATTACTTTAGGTAGGCCTGTTAGATATAAAAGAATTCTTACAGGATCACCAATCACAAAAAGCCCTTTAGATTTATTTAGTCAAGCTAACTTTTTAAGCCCTAATCTCTTAGGCACTGATAATTTTTATGTGTATAGAGCGACTTACTGTGTTATGCACAGTATTAATACAGGTACAAAATCATTCATGATACCTCAATATTACAGAAACTTAGACGTGTTGGAAAAAATAATTAAAACTTTTTCTTTTAGAGTTAGGAAAGAAGACTGTCTTGATTTACCTGATAAAGTGTATCAAAAGAGAATAGTCACGTTAGGTAAAGAGCAGGCCGATATATACAATCAGCTAAAAAAAGAGGCCCGAGCTATTATTGAAGACAAAGAAATAAGTTATAACAATAAATTAACAGAGATTATAAAATTACTACAAGTAACAGCAGGTTTTGTTAATTCAGATGACGGTGAGATAAAAAATTTAAAAAATGCTAAATTAGATGAGCTTTTAAACATATTAGAAGAAACAGAGGGGAAAGTTATTATTTGGGCCAATTGGGTTCATACCCTAGAAACAATCATTAAAACATTAAAGAAAAAATTTGGAGAGGAAAGTACTGTTGCTAACTACGGAGCTATTTCAAGTAAAGATAGAGAAGAAGCTGTAGAGCTTTTTCAAACAAATAAAAACACTAGATTTTTTGTAAGCAATCCTCAAACAGGTGGCTACGGTTTAACTTTAACTGCAGCAAGCACTGTTATTTATTTTAGTAACAATTACGATTTAGAACAAAGACAACAGTCAGAAGATAGAGCGCATCGTATAGGTCAAAAATCTAATGTTTTATACATAGATATTATTGCAAAGAACACTATTGATGAATTTATAATCAAAGCTTTAAACAAAAAAATAAAATTAAGCGCTCAAACTTTAGGTGAAGAAGTTCTCTCATTTTTGTAGATTTTGGGGGGTTACCAATGGGTAGGGGGTCTTCTAAAAAGCTCTATATGAGCCTCTCAGGAGCTCGTTTTTTTCGCAAAATCCTTAAAAATCAGCCTTTTTGTGGTACTTATCGACTTTCTCTAACCACTTCTCTTCGTAGTCTTTTAGCATAAATTTATCCATAATAAACTTTTGAAACAGTAAATCTTTAGTGCAAACAAAAATAGCACCCTGTTCAATTTCACCATATTGGTATTTGTGGGCTAAAGAGTAAGCGGCAATTTGATAATAGTAATCTTCAATCCACTCTTCTCTTTTAGGTTTATTAGATTGTTTAAAATCTCCAATAGTTGGCATACCATTGTAGTTACAAACTAAGTCGGTAGATCCTGCCCAACGATCTTCATAAGCTAAATTTATTTCAGTCCCGTATACCTCAGACAAGTCTTGTAAATTGTTTACAATTGTATGGGCCATCATTCTAGGAAGAGCACCATCTTTATTTAAATTTAAGTAACCCAACCCATTCATGTACTGCTCTAACACATAGTGCATTTCAGTCCCTCGAGTTGCCGCTTGGTTCGTGATCCGTGCTGCTTCTTCATGGCCTATTCGATTACGCCAATTGTCTAAAGTTCTTTTTTTCTCAGGGGATTGTGTTGCTGACAATATAGTCGTAACACTAGGTACTTTTTTATCACCCACGTTATAGGTCCGTGGTCCTTCACTATCATTACGAGTGTAATTTTTATATTGATAAGGGCGGGTGTTTTTAAACCCATCAATCGTAAAGCTGGTATCAGTTCTTTGTATCTTCATCAGCCTCATCTTTTAAAAGTTTGTTATACTCAGTGGATTCTTTAATTATACTTAAATTAACACCGTAATATAAAGCAGATTGTTTAATTGCCGCAGTGTCTTTAGGAAAACAATGCCCACCAAAACCACGTTCTTTAGTGACCTGGCTATGACTGGCCCCTATTCTGCGATCAAGGACTACTCCTTTTCTTACATGTTCAAAATCAATACCGGAAGCTTTACAAAGGTCGTGTATTTGATTGAAGAAAGAAACTTTAGTCGCCAAGAAAGAATTTCTAAAATACTTAATCAATATAAGTTCTTTTGGTTCTGCTTGTATTATATGAGGGCAACTGGGAAAAACTTCTTTGAATAACTTTGACCAAAATTCTACTTCTGCTCCACCTAACATAATAGTATCTTGTTGACGTAAATCTTCTAAAGCGGTAGCCCCTCTTAAAAACTCCGGGGAGAAAGACATACGTTTAGCATAGAAACTTGTTAAATGATCCCAACCTTCTATAGATATCGTGCTTTTAATTAGAATAGGTACATCCGGGCAATCTCTCATGACTTCAGAGACGTGTCTTATATTACAGCTTCCGTTGTTACCTTCTGGGGTAGGTACACAAATAATGACAGCCTCTGTGTCTTGGCTGACTTTTCTGTCGTAATGTTTTGGATCTACTATTTCAACTTCGTGATAGTTTTGTAAAACGGCGGCGTAAGCTCTGCCAACAAAGCCGTAGCCTGCTATAGTTATTTTCATTTATTTTTTCTTCAACTTAGTTTTAACAGTTGCGGATAGATCTTTTAAATGAAATAACTTTTTACTTGATTTGGTATGAGCTGCACCTGTGTGCAACGAGCCGTCAGCCATCTTATGTGTTTTACCTTTGAACAGCGTACCTGATTTAGTATAATGATTTACACCTTTCATAATATTAATTCCTATTTTTTAAACTTACCGATAGATTTTAGCCCAAAACTAGCAGCTATGGAAGCTAGTATTCCATATTGAATAAAATCTGGTGCTGTTTTTAGAAACTCAAACCCTCTCGCCATAGCGGGTTGTAATGGTTCAATGAAGCTGGCGGCAATAATAAGTACAAAAAAAATTGTCCAAAGTTCATCTTTAAAACTGTCATCAGAAGCCTTTGCCTGTGCGGTTTCCCAAGCTACATCTCCTTCTGCTATTTTTTTCTGTACGGCAACTTTAGCATCTATCTGTGCAATTTTTAAATTACTTTTAGCAACCGATTGTTTACTTTTGTTATCTAGGTATTGCCCAGCTATCTTAGTTATTCCTGAAAAAATAAGTCCAATCATGGATTTCCTCCGTATTTAAGTAAGCCTAAAATGACTCCTGCTATACTACCTATCCAGACTAAAGTTTTTACAGCCCCTTTTCCCATAGATATATTTGCTTGTAACTCTTTAATGTCTCTGCTGTTTTCTTCTACATCTTTATGGACGTGGTCTAACTTCTCTTCCAACCTTGCTAAACACTGTTCTGTCTTGGTAGCCATGTTATTTTCCTAAAGGGTTGTCGTTGATTATGTCATAGACTTTACCAATCTCTCTTTCCATCCAATCCGATAATTTTTCTTCCGTACGTTTCATTTCAGCATCTAATTTATCCATATTACCGTAAACTTCTTTTAAAGAGTCATTATTAAACTGAGTTAAGCTTTCGTTTGTGGTTAATCTGTCGTTTAAAGTGCCTGTATCACTACCAGCTACTTTACCTTCCATAGCCACTAAACGTGTGCTTAGGTCGGACATCCACCATACGAAGCCACCTGCTGCTGGAACTACTGATAAGACTATCGTAAGTAGCACTGCTGGTGAAAGCGTTAATGTCTTGCTCATATATAGCCTCCTGTGTTAATGACACTGTTTCTTCGATTATAATTGTTTCAGGTATTATTTGCAATAATACCATATTAGTAATGCTTACTTCCCCCAAGGGCTCAGTGCGGACATCAGATTTTGCAGTTTTATCCACAGGTTGTTTAGTAGATTTAACGGTTGTTTTTTCTTCAACTGTTTCTTTTTTTGCACTAGTTTTTTTGCTATTACTTTTTTCTTTACTACTTTTTTCTTTTTTATCATCGCTTTTTCCTGTTTTATTGTCGGACTCATTTTCCCCTCCGTCTGATAAGTCGCCGCTTTCATTTGCTGCAATCTTTGTTTTTGTCTTTGGCTCTGTCTTTGTTTCTGGTTCTGGTTCGGCTTCTGGTTCGGCTTCTGGTTCTGGTTCTGCTTCAACAACTTCAATTTCGGGCTCTGGTTCTGATGGTCCTTCAACGTTAATCTCCTTGATCTCTTCGATAGGTTGCACCTCTGCTATTTCCGGTAAGTCAGAAGGCATCTCTATTCTTATTTCTCTGGTTTGAGAAATGTCGATTATATCAGGCATCTCTTGAACTTGCATGTTATCTGCTACACTATTCTCAGGCATTTCAACATTCATTTCCATCTCAGGCATATCCATATTTATTTCCATAGGCTGCATATCCATTGGCATCTCTACCATCTCCATCTCTGGCATAATTTGTATGTCTGAAATCAAGTCTAAGGTTACCGATGTATCTAACTGTAGCCCACCTATCATAGTCTCCTGGACTATTTGTTCTTGGGCTTGTTGCTGCACATAGTCCTGATAGGTTATAGCAAACTCATAGTTGTCTGTGATAGGAGCTAACCAGTTGTTACCTGTATGACTATCCTGTCCGGTTAGTTCAAAGTTAATAGCAACCATCCCTGTTAAGAAGGTATCGTTGATAGATTTAGTAAAGGTGTGGTGAGTAAAGCCGTCTTCATATATAACACTGGTGCTATGACTAGATACTTCTGTGTTAGAGCCATCAGTAAAACTTATGTTAGTTATAATCTTATCGTGGTTCTCTTGTGTACAATGTCCGTTAGCATCGTTACCGCAACCGTACCCGTGATAGCTAATGGTATAACTTAAAATTTCTTTGCCTTCTTCTACCGCAGTTAAGTTAACAAGCTGACTAATAGTAGAGTCTTGTCCTTTGAATCGTATGATTTTTGAGTTGCCTGCATCTGAGTAAGGCCCATCAATCTTGACACCCTTATCAGATAGAGTCCATCCAACTATATTATCCTCAAAGTCTGAGTTAGTTAGAAGGTTGCCCGTAGTAGTCTCTGCGCCTGTTGCTTGGTTTAATAACGTCAAACTTAACAGGCTTGCGACTAGGGTTTTTAATAACATTATTTTGTTCATCTAATATTCCACGTTTACGGTACTCGGCTATAGCTTTATCGCCTATCAAACCATTGACAGGACAAGGGCTACCTGCCGCTATCATACTCTCAAATACTCTCGGGTCTCTGCACAACATAGCAGTCGCTGAGACTTTCATCCCAAGCTGAGCCAATGCTCTACTGAGCTTGATCATTTGACAGTTTTTATCTACCACTTGGATACCAGCAGAGATACCAATGAAACCACCTGATACACCACCTGCTCTGGCTACCACACAGATATCAGAGTATGCACCTGAACTTCCCATTGATGGTACGGATGGTGGAGTTACTGGCATATCTTTGTATCGGATATTGGAATCTGCTGCTTTTACGTCTGTAAATAAAAAAACTACTAACATAGTTAGTATTGAAGCTATAAATAAATGTTCCGGCCAGTTTTGTTTCATAATTAACCTCTAAGCTAGAAATTCCATACCGTAGTCTTTCATTTTATCTACCGTAGCAACATTCGTACTGCCCGTTGCCCGTGGACCTTGATCCGTGGGTAAAGCAGCAATGCCTTGTGGATTCACGGGTCCTTGACTTGGAGGTGTAGCCACATCCTGATTTACGGGAACCTCGTTCTCTAAAGTAGCGACATTAATTGGTGCTTGCGATAGTTTATTAGAATTAGATGGCAAAGAACTAAGATCCATACCTTTAGTGTCTCTATAAAGCTCAATGTTTTCTTCAACATCGTTATCACCTCTGTTTAAACCATGGTCATATTCTTCTTTTATATAAGAACCAAAAAGAAGTTGAGCTAATCTTTTAAATTTAGTTGCTAATGCCGTAGTGGGTCTTCTTTTTTGAGTATAGAATTTTTTATTAACAGGGTTTTTAAAACTTATTGGTTTATCTTTTCTAAAGATTCTTTTTTGTACCTGCATTTTATTACCAATCTCAACAAATTGATTAAAGGTTTTTAATAAATCAGGGTCTAATAAAATTTGAGCTACTCTGTTAGAGTGAGCTAAACCTAAACCTCTTTTAATACCGGTGTAAAGCCTACCTCTTGTAGATAAAGGCGGAGCAAGTCTAACTTTTATAAAAGTATCTATTGTGGTCCCTATATTTTCCATCAGACCTGTATTACCTGGAGGGGCTTTTCTACCTAAAATCTTTAGACTATTTTTTAAATTTTTTAAATTAAATAAATACTCAGGTTGATTTGCAAAAACTATTTTTAATCTGCTTTCCTCTTTAGCAAAATTTTCAACAAATTTTTCTAAATTTATAGTGTCATCCATTTTATTCATAGATTTGTTTCGGAGGTTTTGAGCTACAACTGTTTGTAGTCTTTTTAAGGTGGCAGGGCCTTCGTTAGAAACAAGTTTTACCATTTCCCTAAGAGTGGCGACTTGAGCACTATCGTAAACTTTTATAACATTTTCAGGACTAGCGTCAGTATTTTTTATAAGTCTGCCCAAAGGGCTTTTATCAAGTGTTTTTTTAAGCTCTGTATTTTTTTTAGTATTTTTTTTAAAAACATTATCTAATTCTTTTATCGTAGTAAATTTATTAACACCATCCTTGTCGAAAAACTTTTTAACATAACCTCCGTAATCTTTCATAAACTGGCTATGCTTCGCACTGTCAAAAACTTTTGAACCTGTAGGATCAACAAAATTTCTGTAAAAATTTTCAATGCTTTTTTTATAGTTTTTTAAATAAGTAGGTTTTTCTTTAAGTATGTCATAAATATTATCAACATTTCTTTGATTGTTTTTTAAAAAAGTTGTTTCAAAAACTTTCTCGTCCCCTAATTTCAAAACACTAAAAGAATCAATTTTCATTACACTATTGATAACAGAAGCTTTATTTTTTAGGTAATATTTGTAGTCTTCTCCTGTTTTAAGATATTTTGTATAAAAAATATCATCTAAACCTATATCTTTTTCTATTTGTTTATTAAAAGCTTTTAAAATTTCTGAAGGGTACCCAGGTATATCATCAGGTCCTCCTTTTTTTATATATCTCCCAACCGACAACAATTTGCTTAAAGTGTCATGAGCTTGCTTCATGGTCAATGTTTCATCGGGCCCAAACATATATAGTTTAAGTTTTGAATCAAGCTCTTTAGATACTACGGGGCTGTCAGCAGCATCTTTTAATATTTTATCCGCTGCTTTAGCTATTAAGTTTGTATTAATAGTCCTCCCACCACCTGCTTCAAAAAGTTTTTGATATCTTTTTTTAAACTCTTCCTGGGCTACATCATCAACAGTTTCTAAATTAGTTCGTATTTTTTGACCTAAAACTTTTTCTTGCCCGTTTTTAAATTTTATAACTTCATTAGTTAATTTTCTACCTGCGTCAACTTCAGCTTTTACGGCTGCTTTTCTCGCAGGACTTTGAGATTTTATTATAATTTTGTTTATATAAGAGCCTAACTCCTCAGCTTCCACAGAAGCTGACTTATCATAACTGCTTCTTTTGTGAAAAGGTTTTTCACTAAGTTTAAAATATTCCGCTAAGCTTTCAGCATTATCTTTTTTAAACCCAAGTAAACCTGTATCGTTAACCCCACCAGAAGTTCTTACACCATACTCTGCATTTTGCTCAAAAGATTTTTGAGCTATTAATTTTTCAGGGTCATCCGAAGCTGTAGCAATGGTGTAATGTAATTTATTTTTAATATTCATTTTGTCTTGAGCAGCTCTTATTTTTGCTAAATTTTCTACAGCTAATTGAGTATTTGCATTTTTTACCATTAAACTTTCTATTTCCGAATTATTTAAATAATCAGAAGAATCAGGTGTAGTTTTAAATTTACTACCCACAACTTTATTACTTAATCTTTTAGATGTTCTTCCAGCCCATGAAAGTATAGGCCCTATGGCAAACCCTCCAGCAGTTAATACAGCACTAAATTCACTAAACTTGTCCTCGCCGTATCTTTTCTTAAAAGCACTTATAGCTCCATCTACTGTTTGAGAACCATACAAATAGTCACCTATCATTAGTCTAACCCCATCAGCTACAGGAACTGTAGCCCCTGACGTAATTGAGGCCGCTGCGATTCTACCTGTAAGCTCCGCTGGTGTATAAATAAACGCAACTGTTGATGCCACTAAATCTGGAAGAACCACAATCGCATCTCCTGCAAATCTTGAAAAATCAGACATATCCGCACCTTCTGGATTTATTAAACTCCACTGATCTTTATTAGGATTGTAAAACTCAAGAGCATCTGTTTTAGGTCCTGTTCTAAGCTGAATGTCTTCACCAAATACTTCTTTTAAAGACTTAGCTAAATAAGCTACACCTTGTTCTTCGTTTTCAGCAAAACTTTGAGCTTTTCTTGCTGCAGCCACTTCAGGTTTTGGGTTTACCTCTACGCCAAAACTTTTAGCTATTTCAAATTCATCGTAAGGGTCTTCAAGATCTTCATACCCTACAGGCATAAATTCATCACCTGGTGCAACACCTGGTTTAGCTTGCATTGATGTTCTTTTGTCGTAGGTATCGTTTAAAAAAGATTTAAAGGTAGGTGTAAAGCTTGGATCTACACTTTGTATATATTCTAAAATATCGTTGGTTTTTTGAATATTATCTTTTTCACTAAAACTATCTTTAAATCGACCGTCAGCAAATTTTTCTAAATCTGCTTCTTTAAGATTTTCCATAGAAACTAAAGGGCTTTCTGGGTTAAATTTTTTTACATAATCGTAATAATTATCTCTAGTTACCCCTTCTTCTTTTTGTTCTGTAAAAAAATATTCAGCTAAAGCATCATCACTTTTTGTAGATTCAGGTGCTATTTTTCTAAATTGTTCTAATGTTTTAATTTGGTTAATTTTCATAATAAATTATTTAAGATATTCTTTGTCAACTTCTTTACTTTCACCGCTTTTTTTTGCGTCAGGGAGAGAAATACCTGTTATATCTGGGAATATACCTTTTTGTAAGCTATTTATATGATCAAACAAAGCTAAGTATCTATTAGGCATACCCACTTTTGTACATTGTTCTTTGCCTGAACAATCGTAAGCTCCTTGTAAATCTATTAAGTTACTAGTAGCTAAGTCCATAGAAATTTCCATTAGTGCAGCTTTAAACACTTCTGGGTTAGAACTGCTTCCTATAGCATCTAAAGCCATAGAGATATCTGTAACAGAGAATCTACCACCTTCTTCACGAGCTTTTGCTATTTTATAAGCTAACTCTAAAGTTCTAGACCTTAGTTTTACACTCAGCCCAACAAATATTTTTCTTTGTTTTTCGTCTAAATAACTAGGAAAACCTTTTGAAATTATTGCTTCTCCATTTTCAATTTTTTCTGCTATTCCTTTTTCTTGTGCTTCAAAATCAGCTCTAGTTTGATCATTTCCATAAATACTTCTTTTAACACCTTCATAGAAACTGTCTACATTTATAAGGGTACTACCTAAAACACCACCTTCAGCACCTGCACTAGAAAGATCGTAAGCACGTCTACTAGAAGTTAATAAATTTAAAACACCGTCTCCTTTAATTTCAGCCTTGTCTATTCTTACCTTTTCTAAATCTTGTTCTTTCCTCTTACCTTGCATTTCTAAAGTAAGTTCTAGGTCCCCTTTAGGGTTTAATATTAAACTACCGTACTTTTTAGTAAATTGTCTAACTACATCACCTGTAAACGTATGAGTTTCTCCTTTTGAAAGAAACTTAGTTGGGTCTGAAGGATCTACTACTATCCCATCCTCAGCTACCATAAAACTTTGTGTTTTAGGGCTAGGTTGTTGATATCTACCTTCTGTATCAGCTGCTATTAACGCATAGGGGACAGGCAAAGTCTTCTGTTGAAGAGTGTCATACATCTGCGATGTATTTAAAGCTCCAGTCTTATTAGCCTCTCGATCTTCTTTTCTTTTCTTTAAATCCATTTCTTTCATAGCAAGTATGTTAGTACCAACTGTACTAAGACCTTTACCCGCACTTTCTATAAGACCACTAATACTAGACTGACCTGGTCTCACGGTACCCGTCATTAATTGTGCGGCGATGGGTAATAGTATATTTAACCTTGCTTGATCGGCCGACACAGCAGAACCCTCACCACCAAAACCCATAAAGGTTTCATTACTGGTAGTTTTTTTAGGAGTAGAAGCCTCTTCTAATTTTGTATTCATTGCAGCTAACTGGTCTTGGGAAGGGTTCAATGCAGCCATTATTCCTTGGTTACCTTGTTTATAATCAGACATATCCACATTCCCCATATTACCGCCGACCGCAAATTTAGGTAAGTTTTTAACACCGACTAAATCAAGATACTTTTGTCTAAATAATTTTCTGCTTAATATTTTATCCATATTATCCTGCCATTCCTTTTGCAATTGGATTGAATGCCGCATATGCCGCTAAACCTGTTCCTGCCGCTTGAGCTAATGGGTTAGTTCCGGGAGCCGTGGTTGATGTCACCTGACTCGCTGCGGTTGGTAATGCTGTCATAATTCCTTTTTGGAATTCTAATCTTTGGTAAGGTTCATACGCTCTTGCTAATTGAGTTTGTCGTTGAGCGTCCAAAGCTTGTTGTCCCGCTGCTCTTTGCGACTGTCCTGCTTGTAGTTGTCTTTGTATGTCTTGACCTTGCATGTTTTGTTGTTGTATACCAAAATTACCTAATTGACTTGCTGCTTGTTGTTGCGCACCTACCTGACTGGCTTGTTGTTGCTGTGCCGCTTGTAAAGCAGTCCCGTAATTTTGTTGAGCAGCTTGTCCGATAGCTCCTTGTGTTCTGCCTTGAAGTTCAGCTAACTGAACACCTTCACGCCCACCACCAAATGCTCCCGAACTTACTGCATTAGCGCCTATTGCATTTTGTTGCATTTGCGATTGACGGTTTATTTCATCTGATACAAATTGATTGTAAGGGTTTAAAAAACCACTAACATCAGGAGCTTGCATCGCTGTTGTTTGAGCACCTAGTGCAGAAGCAATACCTTGATTCATAGCAGTTGTTCCAGTCCCTGTCGTTGCCGCACCACGATAAGCTTGTTGTTCTAATTGCGTAGGGGCTGCTGCTTGAAAAGCTGGAATGTTAACAGGTGTTTGGGTAAGTTGTGCGGAGGCATCGTACAAAGCTAATTTACGAGCTTCGATTTCGGGTGCCTCACGACTGAAGGTTGTTTGTGTTTCGGAAGGTGTTGAAGTACTACCCCCGCCACCAAAATAACCTTTTAAATTTGTTTTAGGGTTAAGTTTACCTGCTCCACCGATTGATTTTAACAACTCTATTTCATAAGTGTTGACATGAGCTAGTTCTGTATCTTCGTGTTCACCACAAGATGCAATATCTTTGTGTAGTTTTTCGTATAACCAGATTTTAAATTGTGTTGGCAATAATTTAAAAATCAATCTCATAATAACTTCCAGTTTGTTTAAATTTAATCTCTTCATTTTTAATCACCTTAGACCAGCCTACACGACCGATCACCTCTACTCCTTCACATTCTTTAAATTTAGCATAAGCTATAAAGTATTCTTGCATTTCTTTTAAATTCTTTACAACCTCACCGCCTCCTATAAACAACAACAAATATATAACTTTTGCCGGGTAGTACATTTGTTGTCCCACATAAGCTGACTTTAACTCACCATGTATGTAAACTAAAAACAAATCCATAGTGCCATCTTTAATCAAACAGTACGTTGTTTCCATTGTATGCTTGCCGTTAGATAAGTCACACGCTTTACTTATCCAACCCTTCACGCCTTCCCAACAACTATCTACATCTTCTATCTGTACTTTTTTTATTTTAATCAATTGACTAAATCAAACACACGTTTGAAGCTGTTTTGTTGGCTGTAAAAGAATGCAGCCCCTTTCTTTCTCATTTCCTTCATGTCTTTTGGATCAGCTCCGGCCATAATACCTGCTCCAAGTATTGCATCAGCACGAGATACAAATTCACCGTCAGCTAGTTGAGCCAACATAGTATCCTCATCTTTGTCGCCTACACCTGTGCCGTCTTCCACATACCCAGAGGCTCTAACATAGTTGTTTACATCTTTCTCATCGTGTTCCATTTTACTCGGTAAGTAATTAATACCACCTTCATTGTATTTAGGCATTACACTAACAATTCCGCCCTTGTTGGCATACATCATATTGTTATCATAATTATAAAGATCAGGCATAGCATCATCTTCTTCTGAATAGACCCTAGACGATGTAATACCTTTAAGTTGATTTGTGGCCTTTACTCTTTCAGAAGAAACCATATCTTTGTAGTCTTGACTGTCGTAAAGAGAAGGTTTTTTATCAGGTGTTTTTGGTTGTGCGGCTAAACTAAGTAAGCCTGTACCTACCCCAACTTTATTAGCAGTACTCATGTTTTTAACATAGTTTACAGGATTTTGAAACAAAGAAGGTTTAGGTGTGCCTGAAAGACTTCTTATATCTGCAGCCCTACCTTGAATGCCTTGCGTTAATGTTGATGGGTAAGGGTTGTTAAGATTAACACCCATGCCTTTAGCTAAATCTATTCTTGCTAAACTTCCAGAATCAGCAAGAACTCGTCCTGTATTATGGTCATAAGTTATACTAGGTAAAATACTTGTTGTATCAGGAGCTACAAAAGCAGAAGCTGTATTACCTAAAGTACTTGTCCCCACATTACTAGCAGCAGATAAAGTTTGATCTACCATACCTTGTGGTAGACTACTCAAAGCAGATTGTGAAGCCGCATCTGTGGCTGTTTTAGTCATAGCAAGTTCTTTAGATGCTTGTGAACCAGGACCAAAAATACCCGCCGTAGCACCACCGAAGATGCCTGACATTATTGCTTTTTTTGTTGAAGCCCCTGATAGTTTAGCTATTCCAAAACTAGTTAGACCTGCAATTAACCAAAATGGCATACGACACTCTCCTTATACTTGTTAATACAAGTTTACCCTTATTCTTCAGTGCTATCAACACTCGAAGGCTTCATTTCGTCCCATAAACGACCTGTATACTGGAATTCCCCTACATGGGTAATATAATCCATAATGTAACAGTAGCATTTGCCTCCAGCATTGCGCCATAACCTACAAAAAGCAAAGTCCTCACCTAGAAAACGCTTGTTCTCTTTATCGTAATAAGTGTCAAAGAAGTTATACAGATGCGGTTTTTTTTGCAACCTGCCATCAATAATGTTTTCTTGATGGATCTCCATATCTGGATATTCTTTGATCAAAGTATCAAATACTTCACGCTTTATAAGCATACAACCAGTGGGGGCGTGGGTGACTTCAATAACACCCTTACCTTCTATTTCAATTGCTTCGCTATCTTCTAGCCTTAACGGGTAGCTATTACAATTGACATGAGCTTCGTGGGCCGTGGTTACTTCGCCGTGTATTATTTTTTGAATGAGTCGGTCAAACTTAATATCTTTCAAAGGATAAGGCACAGAGATGACGTCCTTGTCGGCCTCAAGCATACTCCATATGCTGTCGGAGGAAAACGCTATATCCGAGTCTATAAAAAGCATATGTGACATTTCGCTTTGTAAAAAAGAAGCAGTACATAAGTTCCTACCTTGTGTCACTAAAGATGATTTTATCATCTCAAACATAACTTTTACACCTTTTTCCATACAAGCTTTTTGAAACTCTAATAAGCTTTGTGTGTAATGAATCGACACATCTGAGTGTACTGGAGTAGCTACATAGATACCTAATTCTTTTTCTTTATTTAACCATAAGGGTTTACTTGAGTCTGGCATTAAATGCTCCTTCTAGAAATCTAGTCCATTCTATGGATTTTTTATCCCAATGATAAAATCGTTTTATATAATCTTGTTGGACTAAGAGATGCTCTTGAATGTAGTCTTCGTGTAAATGTTGTGTTGCCGACTTAATAGCATAAGCAAAGTTCTCAGCTAGTTTCTCGTAATTGTCAGTATAGTTTACATAAATTGGGAACTCAGCACAGGTCTCATACAAAGCACCGTAGTTAGTGGTGACACAGTATAATCCAGCTGCCATTGCTTCCAGAGCCGAGATACATGAGGTTTCTTCCCAGATACTGGGGTAAGCAAACATGTGGTAATCTTCCATTTTATTTAAAATAAAATCGTTAGGCTGATTCCCAATATAATTAACATTAGGTAACGCTCTCGCTTGATCAAATAATTCTTCCCAGTCTGCATTATTATCTTCTGCAAATTTTTCACCGTAAACCTCACAGTTACTGTATACATCTAATACTATATTCTCATCCTGTAGGTGTTGCATGGCCAATAGTAATACGTTTAAACCACGCCAAGGGGTAGGTTGAAAAACCAATCTGACGGTATCGCCTTGTTTGTATTGTTTTCTTTCCGGAAAGTGAGTAACTCCGTTCTTAATTACATGACACCTTTCAGTCGGTATGTCGTACATCATTCTAAACTTCTCGTAGTTCCAATGAGAGTTGAATACATACCAATCATACTTGCCGTGGTTAGACTTATCTGAAAAAAAAGGTCTTATGTTGGGTTGGTCGTAACTATTTTTTTGCCACAAAATATTTATCTTGTTTTCATCAATAGGGACTTTGCCTGGGATCGAGGTGCATATTTGAAAATGACTAAGTAAATCTAAGTCGACTCGTGCTTGTAAAAAACGGTGTTGTAGTTCAGTTCCGCCTTTTGGCTCACTCATTCGTATCGCCGTGAAGGTCAAGTTGAGGAACAATGATAATTACATCACGTTGAATATCCTCTTCTTTAGTTTCAGTACCTGAACTTGATACATCGGCTTGAGCTAACTCTTCCGACTCGTACACCACGCCAGTTTTGTTATTAGTTATCTTTGTTTTTGTTTCACAATCTATAGTAATAGTCATGGCTGTATTCTAACCATTTTCTTGCGATCTGTCTAATTGAGCGTAAGAAATAATTCCTGATATTTTAGCACCTGTTTCTGCTGTCATTTTAAGAATATCACCTTCTTCCAATACGGTAGTGTTCGTAATAATATCCACCGTGCTGACTGCTGCAATATCCTGATTACCAAACGTATGAGTAGCTGTTGCTGACGTATCGGTTATTTGAGTTGTTAAAGTTACCGCACTACTGTGTATATTAACGGCTTGTATTTGTTTAATTAGCAACCTAGCATCAGCAGGAGCTGTTAAAACTGAAGTAGTCGCAGTATTAGCTAAAGTAAAACCTTGATTTTTATATTGTATTGTCATGATATAAACCAGTTAAAAGTGTCTTGTTCGTTTTTAAAATCTGTTTGAAATGAAAAGTTTAATTGATTCTTTAGAGTGTTTAAAGATTCCAAAAGTTGTCTTTGATTAGAGGCATCATATTCTGGTTTTGGTTCGGGTATAGTTATTGTTATCTTAGCCATTATCTTTTTCCGTCTGGTTGCACGTCTGCTCTAAAAGAACCAAATCTCCAGTTCTCGTCTGTAGCTGTATTTTCTATTTTAAGAGAAGCAAATCTACCACGCACTCGGGTGTCTACTTTTTTAGTTGACGAGGTGACCGTGAAAGGACCTAACAGTGAACTAGCTTCAGTATCTGCTGGAAAGTCTTTTAACTTTATAGTCACTGTAGCGTTGCCAGCTAGTATTTTAAAGTCAGGTATAAACCTTCTTATCTTAATAAAGCTTTCACCTTGCCCACCTCCGGAATCAAAACTAAAGTCGCCCGACTCAATAAACGCATCGATACTGGCTGTAGCATTTCCGTTTTGATCTGCTTCATTTACTCCTTTTTCGTGCTCGAACAAAGTACTTGCACCGAGAGCCGAGGTCGCTCCTTGAATAGTTGGGAATGTAGGTACTCCGGCTGTTGCAAATTCTGACGCAAGAGGGTTATCAAATAAATACTTGTCTATGTAAGTAGTTCTTGCTAATGAGCTAGTTGTCCACGAACCTTCTCGATAATTTAAAGTAACACATCTATCAATAACAGAAGAATCTGCTTTTGCATAAAACCAATTTATTTCAGTAAACAGTGAATTATAATTACAGTAAACCAATTCACCTGTATCATAATTTATACCTAAATCGTCAGGATCAACATCGGTAAATACAAAATCCTCAACTGTACAAGGTAGTCTTTTAACCGTACCGTCAAAAACAAAGAAACCACCGGACTCACCCATCCAGTAAACTGAACCATCAACGTAGACTACTGCATGCTGTCCAATCAAACCACAGTTAGATCCTACTTGTTGTATGTTAAAAGTAAACGGAGGTCCTACAAACTGCATCGTATAAGCAGAAGTATCGGTTAATATAAAAATATAATCTTTTGCTCGTAAAGCACCAACAATTTTACTGCCTGAATCTAACCTAAACGTACCTGCTGTGTTAGTGGATACAGGGGTGTAGTCTGTTCGATCTTCTTGGTCACTAAATCTTATAAACATATTATCTTGTGTTGAGGTATTGCCTATTGTTGTTTCTGTACCTAAGTGAATAAGATGCCTATCTCGACCAGAGACTAATGACATAACACTTTTAGTCGGATTCGTAGTTGAAGCAGAAGCTCTTGTATCAAGGCCATTAGCTGGATTCCATTCAAATGTTTTCCCGTTTTTTAAAGTAGCTATTAAAATTGTACCAAAGTTATCCAATGACCAGTTAGCAGGTACCAGCGTCACATCCGTAGTTGATGCTGCATTTCCCCAAGCAACAAAATTAGTTGCGTCAGTTACGACTGCTTCATCAGCATGGGCTGTTCTCGTTGAACCTAAAGCTCCTCTTACAGCACCTGTTAAACCTTGACCTGATATACCTGTGTAAGTAATTAATTCAGACCCAACTAAAATATGCCCTGCTGTAGAAAACCCAGAAGCTGATGTAAGAGTTACAGTTGTTCCAGAATCACCTGTTCCAGCAGCTGTGTCAGCTAACAATCCATTTAAATCGTTTTTAGTTAAAGATATAGTTTCACCACCCCATTGAGCTACACCAAAACCATAACCTGGGACAGCTATTGCCGACCCAGGCTTTATATAAGGGTTTATAGTACAACCTGTAGCACCTGTTACACCAGAACCCGACTCAACCTTACTCATAGTTACGGTAAAAGAATCGGTGGCTCTTGTTACAATTTCAAATGTATTAGTTGTAAAGTCCGCTGCAACAAAACCCGTACCGCTTCCCGGAATAGTCATATTGCTAAAAGTAAATAGCTCACCTTCGGCTAAACCATGTCCTACTTTATTAACCGTCAGTGTCGCTGAGGTCTGTACTGTTGTTAAAGTACAACTAGCAATAGCTGCTTGTAAAGGCGTTACATCGTAGTAAGCTCCACCATAATAGATAACAATTAGCTTGTTAGTAGCAATCGCTAAATATTTACTACCGTCTAAATCAGTCCAATTATGTAAATCTCTTGCCACACCCGCTAGTGTATTAGCAGTTAGTTTTTGCCACCCACCTATCTTTTCAGGCTCCCCGTATCTAAAACGTACAAAGTCACCATCCGTCCATGTGCTTTCCGCAGATGACTGGGTCATCTGTTTATTAAAACCTGGTTTAAATGGTACTTTAACTAATGCCATATGCTTATAAATCCTGTTTTAGTTATTATAATTCAATTGTAGCAGCTTATAAAGACCCAGATAAGGGGCTTACCGTTCACCCAGGATAAGCACTTTCCCAGTTATAAAAATGCGTAATACAGTATCTGCCATGACCCATTTTAATAGCGTCTTTAGATTTAATCTCTGTGACCTCATGTTCTAAATAACCTGGAAATATTAACATTCTGTTGTTTACACATTCGATTGTAGTGTCCGCAGCAGTAAGTTTTAAATTACCACCAAAAAACTGTTTTGGTTCTTTGTACATCCATATAAGGCAAGTAAACTGTACAGTATCACTATGAGGTTTGTAGTACTTTGCTTTATCATAATAGCTAATAAAGGTAGCGTCTTTGTTAGTACATACAAAATTGTTTTTATGTAAAGGCATAGCTTCGAACATTAAGTCGTGAAAAGATTTACTTCTTTGTTTATATAAGCATCTGTGAATTGGAGAGATTTTTAAACCCTCTTGAGTGTAGTAATCCCAAACATGAAACCTCCATGCGTTTGATCTAGCCTTACCTCCAGGGTCACGAGCTACTGGACTTACTTTATCATCAGCTTTACTTTTATTAGGTTGTGTAGAAAACATATTAAGCTCATACCATATTTGTTCTTCTTCTTCAGGTGTATACCAATTATCTATCGCAAGATAAGGAGCTTCTTTTTTCTGATTACCTATTTTTACTTTCCAATTCTGTTTTATTTCAGGTACTACCCCTTTAATTACATCAGTCATCTATACCACCTGTAGTAAATATTCTTTTATGAGCATATATTTTATTATCTATTTTAATACGAACTTTATTAGTTTTGACAAATCCAGCTTGTATTGTCCACACATCTTTTTCACAATCTATTTTATGAAAAGTATTTTTACTTACAAAATTAAACCATTTTCGTTTTTTAAAAATAATATTGCCATTTTCATTAATTTCCTCTATGTAAGTTCCTTTGAGTATTAAAGATATAAAACTAAATGGGTGGCTGTGGTAAATAACACTAGCGTTTTCTTTTGTATTAGGTATAGCTTCTACTGTAGAAGAAATGGGGTGTATTTTAGAGAATAATATTGTTATTGGAGTTGACCAAATACCCCACCTTGAAATATATCTTATTTCATTTATTCCAGTTACATGACAACTGCCGTATCCAATATTTAATTTTTTATAAATCTTTAAGAAGAACTGTATCATAACCGCCACTTCCGTCAGATTTAGGAACTTTTACATATTCTTTAATATCTTCTTTACTTTGTGTTTGTGCAATACGATTGCCGTGGTTATCTAATTTTGGAACTACTATTTCAGTGTCCGCTAAATTGCTTAACTCACTAGCGTAATCAGCAGTATATTCTGTATAAAGATTAGTGCCTTCACCATACACTTGATATCTTTCAAGATGTGCTAGTAAAGTTACTTCTGTTAATTCTTTTGCATTATTAAATTGAAATTTATACATATCATCATCGTGCGCTAATTTTTTATTTTTTGAAATAGGCATTACTATATCTGATTTTAATGATTCAGCCCAAGACCAAATATTGTCATTAGTACCACTTACATAAATAGCTTGTGTGGCTTGTAATTCAAAAGCAGCGTTACACATATCAGCTACATACTTTACGGTTAGATTACTTGGAACTGTTACCACAGGCATTACAGCCCCTTCTTTATAAACTACTTCCATTGTTTTTGTTGTTGTATCAAGGTCATAAAAATACTTTATAAAGTCGTGGTTAAGTAAAATACTGTTTTGAATCTTATTACTATCTTTATAGTCTGCTGCACAACTACAACCGTGTAGGCTATATTTATTTGAACCCATTTTTACACCCCAAACATTTGGGTCAAACGGCCATGTTTCATCAGGGAACTTAGCTAAAATTTGATCTTTAACTTTTTTTGTTTCATCGTCATCGCTTCCGGCCCAGTAAGTACGATGCACTACTTTTTTATTTTGAATCCACGCTCTGTATAAAACTAAGTTACTCATTATGATACCGCTCCTTGTACGTTTCCACTACCATCTTCGTATGATACAGAATTACCGTTTAAATTAATAGCTTTACCCGCCGCTCCACCGCCACCGCCGGCACCTTTATATGCGTTACCTTGTTGTCCTGCTTGTCCTGCTGTACCCGCAGCCCCAAATGCACCGCCAGCTCCGCCATCACCAGACTGGGTAGATTGAGACTCAGAAGTTCCAGCTCCACCAGATCCAGCCCCACTTATACTACCTGCTTGTCCTGCTGTACCTGTTAGATCATTACCATTAGCACTACCAGCTCCACCAGCAGCACCTGCAGCACCGTTGCTTTGACCAGCTCCACCACCACCACCACCACCTGAAGCAGTATGCACTATACCCCCGCCTTTACCTTCGAAAGCAGATACATCATTACCACCACCACCACCGCCACCACCGCCACCTCTGATGTTTCCACCGTTGTTTTGAATAGTTGCGTCAATATTTAAGTTAATGGCACTACTTGCAGCTTGACCAGCTTGACCAGCATTTGCATCACCACCGTTACTGCCAGCACCACCAGCTCCAGCTCCACCACCAGCACCTACGATTTGGCTGTTGTTTATAATTTTAAGAGTATCCCCTGAAGCCCATTGGTTTCCTGAATCAATAGCATAAGTCCCGCCTGCTTGGGCTGCACCTACAATAGCTTGAACCGTTAGTGTTACATCAGAAATACCAGATTGATAGGTATTACCTCTACTGGCATAAATATTGTAGTTCTGTGTAGTTGAAGATATTTGAAGTGCAATGGCTATACGGTTTGTACTACCGTAAAATTGAGACATTGAAATAGTTCCGCTGCCTGGAATATTTCCAGACTCACCAGCTGCACCTGAAGGTACGTTATCACCACCAGCATAATACTCTGACATTGAATCAGAGCCACCAGCGTCATCACCGAACTCTGTTACGATTTCTGATATTGCTAAGGATGAACCACTATCTTTAACTGCCATTTTCTAGTTTCTCCACTTTCTTTTCTAGTTCTTTAATTGCTTCTATCAATACACCTACCAGGTTTCCGTAAGCCACTGACATATATAAACCTTCGTCATGCACTACTTCAGGCATAACTTTTTGCATTTCTTGAGCTATAACACCTGTGCCTTGTCTACCTTCTCTATCAAAAGTAACACCACGCATATTCATTACTTTACCCAAAGCGTTGTCAATAGTTTTTATGTCTGACTTTAATCTTTCATCAGAAAACGCAGTTACATCATTGTTAAAGGTTGCCGCACCTGCTGCTGACATATCTAACGTTAGTGCGGTAATAAGAGAACCACCGTCATGACCTTTAAAAATAATGTCTTTGTCGCTTACGCTTGATTGTATTATAAAATTACTTGAACCAGCATTAAGTATACCAACTTCCGTACCACCATCTTTAAACCTAACACTTCCTCCATCAGCATCTAAAATAACATCGCCTGGAGAATCTAAAAGAATATTCGCACCACTGCGTAACGATTGATCTCTATTTTTAAATTGCCAACCAACAGTGGCATCTCCAGAATAAACTAAACTAAAAGCGGCTCTTTCATTTGCCACTACTAAGTTAGCTGCCAAACCATTTATATTAGAACTGTTACGTCCTACAGTTAAATTATTTGTATCGAAAGTATTTTCTGAATCTAAGAAAGTTACCTCATCTCCGGCTGCAGGTGATGCGGGTAAAGTAATTGTTCTGGCTGCACCAGAAGTATCGACTAATATTTGAGCCCCTGCCTGCACTGTTTCAGCTGCTGCTATAACACGCCAATACCTAGTTTCTTGATCTTTAATGATATCAGTGCCGTTGGAATGGCAGATATAATGATTGCCCTCACATAGTAAAAAACCTGTTTGTGAAGTTACTTTAAAAGTAAGAGTATAACCTGCATGATTTGTACCATCTATAATATTAAAAAATTTTTCTATTGAAGCAGGCATGTTTACAATTCTGTTAGCTGCTAAAGTTCCTGTAAATTTAATACTCATATTTCTAGCATTAGATACTGTGGCATTTGACATTGCTAAAGTGACATCACTAGAGGCTACTGCTACTTCTTCATAACCCGCAACCGCTTGTTGGACTACATTAAGGTTGTTATTGCTTTTGTCTCCCCATGTCCCAGGGTTCTCCCCTGTTGTCATTAGTTCTAATTTTAAGTCACTTGAAAATGTTGATGCCATGATTACCTACTTTGTATGTTTATATTCATTATAAGGTCGTTATGCAACCTTTTCAACCTCGTCTACAGGGACCCATGTTTGAGCAGTGCCTGTACTGGCAGAAGTCCATGTTTGAGCAGTACCTGAATCAACTGTAGCCCAACCTATGCCGTTAGTGATTCCAATACTGCTTGTTAATAAGTTTGTCTCGAGAGTTAAATTAGCATCTGCTATCGTAATAACTTCCGTGATAGAAAATGCCATAGCACTACCCGTAAGACTAACATTAGCATGACCTACTGTAACAACGGCTGTTTGATTTAAACCTAAAGCTGTTCCTGTTACGGCAACGTCTAATACTTCAAACTGTTGAGTAGAAAAAGGAGATTGTGAAAAAGCAACAATACCAAAATTCATAGTTAACTCCTATTTTTTAGTTCATCTACTTCAGCTTTTAACTCTTTAATAGCTTCTATAAGAACACCAACCATATTGCCATAAGCAACTGATTTAATTTTATCTTCCGAATCATCTTCTCTTACAACTTCTGGTATAACCTTCTCAACTTCTTGAGCTATAACGCCCATTTGTTTTTCACCATCAAAATCAGTTCTGTTAAAGGTTACTCCACGCATTTGGCATACTTTATCTAAAGCATCTGGTATTGTTTCAATATTGTCTTTTAGTCTTTCATCAGAGAAAGCAGTCACATCATTATTAAAGGTTGCAGCTCCTGCCGCAGAACCATCAATAGTTAAGAAAGTAGTATCCGCATTGCCATCTGTTCCTTTAAATATAATATCTGAATCGTTTGCTGCAGCATCAATTACAATATTACCAGATGATGTTGAAAGCAATACAGCAGCGTCACCAATACTTATATTATCAGCAGCAAGTGCTGTGGCCGATACATCTGTAAATGAAAATACACCACTGCCGTTAGTTTTCATTACTTGCCCATCATCTCCATCCGCTGTAGGTAAACTAAACGCAACACCGTTGGATGTTAATATTAATTTACTACCATCTGAAGATACAGCTTCACTAGCGTTATGTAATTGTAATGTTGGTGAACCACCAGAATCTGTTAAGAGTAATCCTGTGTCATGTACGTGTGTTAAAGCTATCTCATCATTAGCACCAAAAGATAGTATCGCACCATCATGTTGTAGTTCTAGGTCTTGAGTTAATGTAACGTCTCCATCAGCACCAATTGCAATCGCATCTAGGTCTGAAGCAGAACCAATATTTCCAGCATCTGCTACTGTTATTC
>ENA-ORXF01000221-ORXF01000221.1-marine-metagenome-genome-assembly--contig:-NODE-221-length-43652-cov-10.116810_pt1 | contig 43652 bp, 37 predicted proteins | sample MGYA00237864_ERZ511476 | MGnify/ENA primary metagenome ERZ511476 (study PRJEB26306, sample SAMN06343908) | marine metagenome | isolation source: coastal waters | place: Atlantic Ocean: West Antarctic...
CAGTACTTACCTAATTTGCGTTTAGTCCAGAAAGTAGGAGCGGGCGTTGATTCTATTTTAGCAGACCCAAATTTTCCAACTAGTATCCGTGTCGCTCGGATGAGTAGCAGCACACAATCTTTAGAAATGGCAGAATATTGCCTGGCTGAAGTCCTAGCGTATCAGCGAAATATTCGTCTTTATCAAAGGAACCAAAGCCATAAAGATTGGCGACAGCATTCCCCAATGCTCAGTAGTAATTCTCATATTGGGGTTTTGGGTCTAGGGCACATAGGTAGAAAAGTTGCACAACTTTTTCTGAAATATGGGTTTAAGGTGTCTGGCTGGAGTAGATCACCAAAGGACATCAAAGGCGTTAAATCATACACGGGGAATGATGGGTTGGAGACAATGTTATCTCATTCAGATTATGTTATAGGTATTCTGCCCGCGACAAGAGAGACAGATAATTTAATAGATTCAGAAATGTTAAGAAATTTTAAGTCAGAAGCTATTTTCATTAACATAGGTCGTGGGAGTCTGGTTGTAGATAATGATTTGGTTGATGCGCTTAACGATGGAGTTTTGAAGGCAGCAACGTTAGACGTATTTAGACAAGAGCCTTTACCTTTACATCACCCATTTTGGTGTCATTCTAAAATCTCCATCACCCCTCATGTTTCTGGATGGAATGTTGATGATACAATCCTGGACATTGCTCAAAATTATTTAAGACTATTAAATAATGAACTATTGCTTCATGAAGTTGACCGAGACCTTGGGTACTAAGAGTTAATTTTATTAAAAGGACATATGGAATGAAAATAAAACCTTTTGGTGTAGAAATTTGGATGAATGAATTTGAAACACAATGTAAATATAATTTAGCTGAAACTTGTGTCGCATCTCTAACTGTTGAACAGTTATTAAATATTTCTGGTAAGGGTAATACTATTTTAGATGAGCTTTTACCTATGAAATTGACTTATGGGGAAATAGACGGCTCATCTCGCCTGAGAGATAATATATGTGGACTTTATGAAAACCAAAAAAGAGATAATATTGTTATCACTCATGGGGCTATTGGTGCAAATGCATTAGTTCATGAAACTATGATTTCACCTGGAGACCATGTGATTTCAATTTGCCCAACTTATCAACAGCACTACTCTATTCCTGAGAGTTTTGGAGCTAAGTTAGATATTTTGTGGTTACGTCCTGAGAATGACTTTCTACCTGATCTAGAAGAGTTAGAAAGTATGCTTCGTCCAAATACAAAATTAGTCGTATTGAATAATCCAAATAACCCTACTGGTGCGCTTTTAATGGGTCCTAATCTTGAAGAGTTTGTTGCTGTGGTTCGCACTTCTGGAGCTTACATACTATGTGACGAAGTTTATCGCGGAACCAATCAAGTAGGCAATGGGTTCGCTCCGGCAATGGCTGATATATATGAGAAAGGAATTAGTGTATCTAGTATGTCAAAGGTTTTTTCTTTAGCTGGAATTCGTTTAGGTTGGATTGCTGCTCCTAGAGAAGTACTTGAGGCAGTTTCCATACGAAGGGACTATAATACTATCAGTGTTGGTATGATAGATGACTACTTTGCATCTTTGGCCTTGGAAAACAAAGAAAAAATTATAGGTCGTAGCCAGAAAATTACACGAGGAAATCTAAAGATTTTAGACGATTGGATTTCAAAGGAACAGTCAATTTCATACAAAAAACCCCAAGCTGGGACTACGGCATTACTAAAATACGATTTTGATATTCCCTCACGTGAGTTCTGTATCCAGCTATTACGTGAGACAGGGGTGATGTTTACACCGGGATCGGTGATGGAGATGGAAGGTTGGCTAAGGATAGGGTATGCGAACAGCCCAGAGGTTCTTAGCCAGGGCTTGGACTTAGTAAGTAATTTTCTCTCACGGATGGAATCTAGGTAATAGAGATGTAAGCCGTGATCATGCTTTAAGTCCACAACCTTCAACAGTTATGTTATGCATATAGCGGTGATATCCCTGACCATCATTTACAGCCTTATGTTAGGTTGCTTTATTATCCCACATAGTAACATCCCTTTTCCCTAGGAAATTTAACATTGAAAGTCAGAGCTTACATAGAGAGTTTTTTAACAGTTAGTGTATGAGTTAAGATTACTGACTAGAGAGTAATGTCTTTTTTACGGCCACTGACCAGCCGTCAGTGAGTACTTTAGTCTGTGATGGTGAGAGAGTAGGATTAAAGCGTGCATCAAGGTGCCACGCCTTTGAGGCATCTTTTATATCACTAAAGCAACCATCTGCTAATGCTGCTAGCATGGCGGCCCCAAGTGCTGTAGTTTCTAATACTTTCGGCCTCTCAACATTGATCCCTAAAATATTAGATAGGAACTGCATCAACCAGTTATTTTCTGCCATGCCTCCATCTACCTTTAATAGGAGTGGTTTTATACCATCTTGGGACATTGCATTAAATAAATCATTAGTTTGGTATGCAACAGACTCTAACGCAGCTCTTACAAAATGTGCTCTGCTAGTATCTCGTGTAATTCCATAAATTGCACCGCGAGCATCAGGATCCCACCATGGTGCGCCCAGCCCTGTAAAAGCTGGGACTATATATACTCCGTGATTACTCGTCATACTGTTTGCTATGTTTGCGGAATCCTTAGCACTTTTTAACACTTTTAGGTCATCACGTAGCCATTGAATAACAGTTCCAGCATTAAAAATTGATCCCTCTAGAGCAAAACTTGTTTTACCATCTAACTTCAAACCAATTGTAGTTAGAAGGCGATTATTAGAATGGAGTCTTTTTTCTCCAGTATTTAGTATAACAAAGCAACCTGTTCCAAAAGTGGCCTTTATTGCCCCTGGCTCTGTACAAGCTTGGCCAATAGCGGCTGATTGCTGATCTCCAATTGCCGATAGGATTGGCAATGAATATCCAATCTCTGTTGTTGTTTGTCCAAGTAATCCTGCACACTCAACTACTTCTGGAAGAATACTTTTGGGAACATTAAAAATTGATAGAAGAGAGTCGTCCCACTCGCCGTTCTCTATATTGTAAAGACTGGTTCGTGATGCATTTGTAGCATCAGAAATATGTTTCTTACCTCCAGTTAAACGCCATATTAAAAAACTTTCAACAGTTCCAAAAGCTAACTCTCCAATTTCTGCCCTCTTACGGGCTCCTGGTACATTATCTAATATCCAACTAATTTTTGTGGCTGAGAAATATGGATCAATCAGTAATCCAGAAGATTCTTTAATCTCTTGTGCCTTCCCTGATTTACGGATTTTCTCGCAGATTTTAGAGGTTCGTCTGTCTTGCCAAACGATTGCGTTGTATATGGGCTTACCAGTACTTCGATCCCAAATAATTGAAGTTTCCCTTTGATTGGTGATACCAATTCCACAAACTTTATAACCTCCAGAAATTGCCTCACTTATGGCTTTCCTAGTGACAGAGAGTGTACTTGACCATATTTCCTCTGGATCATGCTCTAACCAACCATCATTTGGATATATTTGAGTGAGTTCTTTGTGAGCTGTACTTACAGTGTTGCCGTTGGTGTCAAATACAATGGCGCGACTGCTTGTGGTCCCTTGATCAATAGCGAGATAAGTTTTCATGGAAACTTTCAAAATAATTATGATTTGTTATTAAGGTTAGTTAAAATCTAGGTTCTCGGCCAGGTATTAATTTGGAAACATGAGCCCTCATGATTAAAGGTCTCAAATTTAAAATTACCAAGAACCCACATTTTTCATTGATACCCAGGGCTCACATGGCAACATTGGTTCTCCGTCCTGCAAAAGCTCTATTGATATCTGATCAGGAGATTTAATAAATGCCATATTCCCATCTCTAGGAGGCCGGTTAATTGTAACTCCAGCATCCATTAGTGCCTCACATAATACATATATATCCTTAACCCTGAAGGCTAGGTGACCAAAGTTTCGACTACTGTCATACTCCTCAGGATCCCAGTTGTAGGTGAGTTCTAAAGCGGGGGAACGATTTAATTCATAATTCTCTTTGTCTAATGGAGCACAGAGAAAAATATTAGTATAACGACCTGCCTTGCTATCAATACGCCTACTTTCGATTAGGCCCAGAAGTTCGCAGTAAAACTTTAACGATTCCTCTATATTTGAAATTCTAACCATAGTATGTAAATAACGCATTTTTATTACTTTCCCTTTAAAAATTTAATTTTTTATTCGAGTTTCTCGAAGTGTTAAAATAATTAAAGCAACTAGTATAAAACTTGCTCCAATTACTGTATTTTTGCTTGGTATTTCCGAAAAAATGAAAAAACCAATTATAGTAACAGGGATTATATGAAAATATCCCATGGGGGCAAGAAAAGAAGCTTCAGCACTTCGGAAAGCTTTAATAAAGAAAAACTGCGCAGTTGTTGCGAGCAAGCCTATTAAAATCATTAACGCCCATTGGGTCATATCTGGTTGATGCCAAAAATAAAAAGCGAATGGTGCTGATACAATACAAACTCCAACAGAATACCACACCATCAAAGGTAAGTTCTCCATTTCACTAGATAAATGTTTTTGAATAATAGTTGCAGCACTCCCACAAAACATTCCAAAAATTGCCAATAAAGCAACTAACTTGAGTTCTGGAGCTTCAGGATTAAAGGCAAACCAAATAGCCAAAAAACCTAGAGTTATCATTAGCCATCTAAGAATAGATTGTTTTTCCCTTAGAAAGAAGAATGCAATTAAGGACATAGCAGCGGGTCTGAGATAACCAATGGTACTGACCTGAGCTAATTGTATTTGGGATATTGTAAAAAAGTTAATTGTTAATGCCACTGACGAAAAACCCACCCTTAGCATATTAAGGGCTATATTTTCTTTCAAAACTTTTCCATCACCTCTTAAAAGGATAATTGGAAGCAGCATTACGGTACTACTTAGAGCTCTTATAAAAACAATCTGGATTGGCAGAAAGTCTCCAACTAAAAACTTTACTAAAATGATATGCGTTAACATAAAAATTTCGTTTAAAAGCCAAAATTGAAGCCCGTACAGGTTTTTGTTCTGTTTTAACATTAACCTTGACGAGGACTAACCAAATTTACGAAAAGCCTAAAGGCACCGGGTATTAAGTTATCCATTTGATAGAATAAATTTAGAGCGCAGTGTAGGTGATCACCTTTCCCAACTGTTGCATGCATCAAGGCCCCGTGCAGTGGCTCTTCACCTGGATCAGACATTGAGAGCAATGGTGCATATTCTTGCCCCCAGCTTGATGCAAAATAAAGCCCTCTTTCTTTAACCCACCCCTCAAAGTCTTCCTCAGAAATATTATTGGGTCCCTTAAAGAAATGGTGTTCTGGTTCCGTAATAATTACGGGGCTATTGGCGTTTGTGATTCGCCAACGAATAGAAGGACTACCGACCTGTAATGAATAAGGCGCGCTTTTCTCTGAATCCCAATTATCCCACGGTCGATGATATTGACTTATATAACGACCCCCATTTTTCATCCATTCACGAAGGTGACTCATAGCATTATTAATAGGCCTGCTGTTGCCAGAAAACACCCCGGAGACGATGGTATCGAAATTCATAATATTTCCAGATAATAAATCTTCATCGGTTATTTGTGTTACGTTGGCCCCTAATTTCTCCGCCCAAAACCAGGCTCGATCGACACCACCATCGATCCAACCCACTTTAAGCCCAGAAAGTGACTGTGAATTAACAAGTGCAATATTGGTCTGACAGGGTTTAAAGATCACTTGCGGATTTATGTGTGGGTACGATATCTCTCTCTTTTGAAGGAGAGGTGTGTTATCAAAGCTAGCTTTTATTTCGTAGTGTCCCTGATTTGTACCAGGAGGGATTAGTATATCAATTTCTTTATTCTTTTGCTGTTTGTTAGATTTTGATTTTGTACTCCATTCACTAGGTAGCTCTAATGTCAAAGCGTCTAATGCTTCATTGGTTTCCTGTCCTGATAACTGGATTTTAATAGATACGTTATGAGTTTTTGCGTTATCACTTTTATCACCTTGAAGAATTATAACGTTTTCTGGTGAAATATCTGCGTTTGTTTCTGGTTGAGTAGTGAAAGGGATTTCTGGTGTAGTAACTACCTCAAAATTCTGTCCATGTAATGAAAACTTAACTTTTGCATGCAAACCAAATTCGGGTGGAGATATACCATGCCAAGGTTTTAACAAAGGTACTGGAATTTTATTTTTTATATTGGCTGTTGATGTAATAGTTTTCCGTTGGCCAGTTACTTCTATTACTTCTCTTTTATCTACATTCTCAGTAGTACTTTCATCATCAAGAAAGGGTATGTTAATTTTATTGGTAGGATCAATTAAAGATGCAGAGATTTTTTCTAGTTTTACCGTGTCATCCTGATACCAACTAAGATTAGCCATAAAAGAGTTGCCAATAACTGGTGTTGAAGGTTCAATATCTAGACGGATTAAAAGTTGAGCTGCTTCAGCTATTGCCCTTGAGCATTGTGATTTTTTAAGAGTGACTCTGTGAGCATGGTCTTCATCAATGTGACTTTCTATTGTTTCTAGATGGGCCTTTAATTCACAAAGGTGAGTTATAACTGCAGACTGATTTGGAAATGACTCTAACGCTTTTACTGCAGCTTTGTCGGCCAACTCACTTGCAGATCTAGATTCTTCACTGCAACAAAATTCTCTGAGTTCAGAAAGGCAAGTTGGAACGCCATCGACTAACTTTTTATCAACTTTTTGTCCGGAAACTGTTTTTAGCTGATGGAGGGGTACTTGTCCTCCCATCTCGTCAATTACTTTACCCATTCCCTGAGATGCATGATAACTACGAGACCATTCTGCTATCTGACTGTAAGACCCTCCAAAAACGGGATCAAATCCACTAACATCGATAAAGTGAGTGGCACTAGGGGGGCCCACTTCGTCGTCATATGCACCACCACCACCACCCCATGCAGGTAAATAGAGAGCATTGGCTTGCCATGGTTTTAAATTTAGGTCGGAGTATAAATTTGGATCTGACGCTTCAGTAAAAGCAGAAATTGTTGACTCTGTAACAGCGCGATGATGACCATGCTGACCTGGTACATCTAAAAATGTGGGAATCAGGATATCAGGTTTGAACGTTCGAACCATTTTTACCATTTGACGCTTAGTATAATTTTCACCCCATATTTCGAAAGTCTGTTTTCCAGATTTAGAAAGGCCAAAATCAATTATTGGATCATCTATGGTCTCTGAAAGCCAACCTATATCTGCTCCAAAAACACCCATCGCATGTAGTAGTTCTTCTGTTCTAATATAACCAAGTTCATCTCCACGCTCAGGCCCTATTGAATTCTGTCCACCATGACCTCTGACGGCGTTTACATAAACAATGTGAAAACCGTCTTTGAGTGATAAACGAGCGAGCAATTTTGATGTTTCGTCGTCAGGGTGTGCGCCTGTTTGCATAAATGTAATCGTAGATTGAAGTGACTTGAGGTGTCCCCAAAGTTTCTTCATGGGGTTTCTTTTTTCCTGATTAATTACGCCTACATTTCTCATCACAACCCCAAAAATCCTTAAAAAATCTATTTATCATTATTTTGCACATTTGACTAAGTCAACAATATGTTTGCTTATTTTACTCTCCTCTAATAAACATTTGGTAAGCTATTTTTCTGGGGGAAGGGTAGGAAAGCCGTTTTTTTTGTTCTCTCAACCATATTTTTAGCAGTAAAACAATTTTATTACTCTAGGGAGATATATAATGAATAGATATATAAAGAAGCCTATTGTTGCTCTGGCAGCAGGCATAGTGGCTCTATCAGCAAGTTTGGCTAGTGCTGTGGAAATAGAATACTGGCAGTATACTTATGGTAGTAGGGTTAAAGCAATTGATGCACTTATTGAGACATTTGAGGCTGCTAACCCAGGCATCACCGTTAAGCATACTAACTTTCCTTACGCCGATTATCGTAAAAAGGTTGCAATTGCTGTTTCTGCTGGTGATGGTCCAGATGTCGTACAGCTATATTACGGTTGGTTGAATGACTATAGAGATAGTGGACTTTTACAGCCGCTCTCAAAAGAGGCATTTCCACACTCTTCCATAGAGAGTGATTTTTTCCCGATGGTATCTACAATGAAAGTAGATGGAGATTATTGGGGTTTACCGACAGCGGTTAGAGCACTGGCTTTATTTTATAATAAAGACCTGTTTGCAGCGGCCGGCCTCTCTGGTGCACCAGAAACACTAGACGAGATGGTTGAATATGCAAAAAAATTGACCAAGAAAGACTCTGGTGGAAATTATGAAGTCGTTGGTTATGCTACTGATGGTGGAGCCGGTCAAGAACATCACTTTATGAGAGAAGTTTTAACACGACTCTTTGGAGGTGCACCTTATTCAGACGATGGAACAAAAGTCACTTACAATGATGCAGCTGGTGCTAAAGCTCTGAAATATTTGACTGACTTTCAGATGACTCATAAAACTGGCGCGAGTGGATTTATGAACCGAGGTCAAGATGCTTTTAAGGCGGGTAAAGCTGGGATGGTACTTGATGGTTCCTTTCGAATTAATACCTTTAAAAAAGTTGAAGAGTTAAACTTTGGCATTGCAGAACTTCCTGGACATGAGGGTAATCGGTATAACTTCGCTTCATACTGGATAAATGGTATTAGCTCTAAAGCTGAAGGTGAAAAGCTAGCAGCAGCTAATAAATTCCTTCAACACATAACTAGTGATGCGGCAATGCAATTGTGGTTAGATACTGTGGGAGAGCTGCCGGCAAAGCCAGCTATTGCTTTAACAGACGAAAACCAAGCGCATCCTTACTTTGGACCGTTTATTCGTGGTCTTGGTTATGCAACGGCTACTGCGTTCAAATCAGAGAAACCTCAAAGACAGGCGATTATCGATGCTATCGATATGGTAACTTTGCAAGGTGTCTCACCGTCTGATGCACTTAATAAAGTTGCAAAAGACGAGCAAGAGGTTTTGGACGACTACTACGATAACTAGTTGGTTGAGAACAGTTTCTAACCAATAAGAAATAAGAGGGATGGCATATTATTTGCCATCCCTCAAACTTCAATTTAGGTATCTGATGTTTGTGAGTTTCTGGAATAAGTTAAGTATTAATCAAAAGCTTGCTATTACAGCCTGGTTATTTTTAGCTGTGCCAATAGCTTTTTATGTTATCATTAGGTTTTATCCAACTTTTGAAGCTTTTTATGTCTCCACACTAAAGTGGAATTTACTGGGAGCAAAAAAATACATTGGATTAAGAAACTATGAGAAAATTTTTGCAGATGAGGACTTTTGGCTGGTATTGTTGAATACCTTTAAATATGCGGGCGTTGGTGTACCAATTAGCCTTTTTCTAGCTTTTAGTATTGCGTATTTCTTAAATGAAATAAATCGTTGGCATGATTTCATCAGGGCTTTATATTTTATTCCTTTTTTGACAACGGCTGTGGCAATGGCTTGGGTCTGGAAATGGTTTTATCAACCTATGCCAATAGGGTATATCAACTATTTTCTGACCTCGGTAGGTATCCCTGCTCAGCCATTCTTAAAATCTGTGCATCAAGGATTATATGCTATAATGGCGCCTGCTGTGTGGGCAGGTTTGGGCTTCCAAGTTATCATATTTATCGCTGGGATAAGAGCAATACCTCGAAGTTATTATGAGGCTGCTGAAATTGATGGGGCGGGAAGATGGCAAATCTTACGTGAAATCACCTTACCATCTCTTAAACCAACCGTAATATTTTTGACAGTTGTGTCTACTATTGGGTTTTTACGTATATTTGACCAAGTGTACTCAATGACCACGAATGGTAGTGGTGGCCCTCTGAATACAACAAAACCACTTGTTTTAATGATCTACGAATTTGCATTTGACGAGTTTAAACTAGGGCGTGCCGCGGCGTTGACTGTAATCTTATTTGTTATATTGTTGGTTATTAGTATGTTTCAGCTTTGGTTGATGAGGAAGAAACCATGATTGATCAGGCCTCGCGCATAGCTTATCTTGAAAAAATACAGCCAGGAAAAATAATAATTTGGACCCTTCTGTTTTTGGGGGGGGTGGTGATGATTACACCTCTGGCATTCATGATTTCCACCTCATTTAAGACTGGTACTGAAGTATTTAATTTAGGAATTATACCAGAAAACCCCACTCTTAAAAATTACATTTTTATTTTGAATGAGTCTAAATTCCTGCGTTGGATGTTAAACTCACTTTGGGTGGCAACCTTCAGTACAGTTTCGGTAGTATTTTTTGATTCACTGGTTGGGTATACATTGGCTAAGTTCACTTTTCGTGGGCAAACAATAGTTTTTGTAGCAATATTGAGTACGTTGATGATACCTACAGAGATGTTAATCATTCCTTGGTATATGATGTCTCGTGAGTTTGGCTGGATTGATACTTACTGGGGCATCGCATTTCCAGGGCTTATGACAGGATTTGGAACCTTTCTTATGCGTCAATTTTTTATGGGTCTGCCAGATGAGTTAATAGAGGCTGCTCGTATCGATGGTTGGTCTGAATTCGCAATATGGTCAAAAATTGCTATGCCTTTGGTAGTTCCGGCTCTGTCCGCCTTAGCTATTTTCCACTTTTTAGGAAATTGGACAGCATTTATTTGGCCTTTAATAGTAACAAATGACCCAGATCTTTATACAATTCCCGTTGGCTTGGCATCTTTCAATGGAGAATTCGAGACAGATTGGGAGATTGTCATGACGGCATCATGTTTGGCTACCCTCCCGACACTTTTAGTTTTTCTATTGCTCCAGAAATTTATTATTAGAGGCGTAATGTTAGCGGGTCTTAAAGGATAAAATAATGATAGATTCATATGATAAATTTCCGGCAAAAGTTTACTCAGAGGCCGTATTGGCTCCTGATCTAGAAATTTATAAGAAGTACTTTTCTGAAAGCTTACACAATATAAATATTGCTCACTGCATCATGCTTAGCGAACAAGGCCTTTTAAGTGCGTCAGATACTAAGTTAATACTTCAAGGTTTAGTATCTATTGATAAAGAAAAACAATATATGGAAGTTGAGTTTGACGGCACTTTTGAGGATTTATTTTTTTTAGTTGAACGAGAGTTAGGGCAACGCATCGGTTCAGAAGTTGCAGGAAAATTACATACAGGGCGTTCGCGAAATGACCTTGAACATACAATGTTTAGACTCCAACTTCGTAGTCGCCTAACAGAACTATTAAAGCAGTATAATTTACTGTTACGACAACTTATTGATAGGGCTGAAAGAGGCATTGACGAAATTGTGCTACTTTATACGCATGGGCAGCCAGCTCAACCATCGACTTTAGCCCATTACCTTTCTGCAGCAATTGAATTTGTGTTGAATGATATAGAGCGAATCTTTAGTGCCCTTAAAGCAGTAAATATGTCTCCCATGGGGGCAGCAGCGATTACAACCTCTGGATTCCCGCTGGATCGAAACCGGGTTGGTCACTTATTAGGTTTTCCGTCAATAGTTGAGAACTCTTACGGGGCTATTGCCAATGTAGACTATATAACTGGATCCTATAGTGCTATAAAATTAGGATGTCTTCATTTAGGTCGTTTTGTTCAAGATCTAATTACATGGACTGGTTTTGAAGTTTCGCAACTTAAAGTACCCGATGGATTTGTTCAAATCTCGTCGATTATGCCTCAAAAAAGAAACCCTGTACCATTAGAGCACCTCAGACTTAAATTCTCTCTTGCTGGAGGTGGTGCTGATCAAATTGTGAATACTATGCATAATACTCCATTTGCAGACATGAATGATTCTGAAAGAGAAACTCAGTCAGTAGGATTTTCAGTTTTTGACCGACTTAATAAAGCATTACCTTTACTTACGGGTTTTGTAGATTCAATTGAAATTGATAAGGTTTCAGTATCTCGAAGGATAAATCAATCTATGGCGACCATTACGGAGCTTGCTGATCATCTCACTAGAACCGAGGAAATTAGCTTTAGGTTAGCTCATAGCGTTGCGCATAAACTTGCTTACCAGGCGCTGTCTTTAGGGTCTTCACTAGATCAATTAAATTTTAAAGTCTTTACGGAGTCATTTGAAGATGTTGTTGGTGTTAAACCGAAAATTAACGAAAAAAACTTTAGGAAAGTCTGTAGTCCTGAAAACTTTATTTCAGTCCGAAAAATTCCAGGGGGCCCCGCACCTTTCGCGATAAAAAGAAGTTTAAGAGCCTATACTATACGGTTAACGGAATCGGAATTGCGAATAAAATCTTTTGAAAAGTTTTGGAAGAATACAGCTCATGAGTGTCAAAGTTTGGTGGATCTTTTTATAAAGCAAGGAAATTAAAATGGCTGAAGTTTTACTAGAAAACATCAATAAGAATTTTGGAAAAATAAAAGCAGTTGATGATTTTTGCTTACATGTAATGGACAAAGAGTTCATTGTATTTGTTGGTCCTTCGGGTTGTGGAAAATCTACTACTTTACGGATGATTGCAGGTTTAGAAGAAATAAGTAGTGGAAATATATCTATAGATCAGCATGTTGTTAATAATACTCATCCTAAAAATAGGGATATAGCGATGGTTTTTCAAAACTATGCTTTGTATCCTCACCTAAGCGTCCGTGAAAATATTTCATTTGGTATTCGTGCTCAAAAGCTTCCAAAAAACGAAATAACTTCTAGGACAATGGAAGCAGCTAAAATTCTAGGACTAGATGAATTGTTAGATCGCCGACCTGGTGAATTGTCGGGTGGTCAAAAACAGCGAGTTGCTATGGGTCGGGCGATAGTAAGGAAGCCCAAAGTGTTTCTATTTGATGAACCGCTGTCTAATTTAGATGCAAAGCTACGTCATAAAATGCGAGTGGAGATGAAGAAACTACACCAACAAGTTCAAACAACTACGATTTATGTAACTCATGATCAGGTGGAGGCAATGACATTGGCAGACAGAATTGTCATCATGAAGGATGGAAAGATTGAACAGATTGGATCGCCAGATGAGGTTTATCATAAGCCAAACTCTCAGTTTGTGGCTAGCTTTATAGGTTCCCCTGCTATGAATTTTTTCTCTGGGACATTAGAGGTTTTAGATAATATGCATTTTTTAAGATGTGACGGTGGTGAAACGATAGATCTAGTTGATTGGCCAGATTTAATCGGGTCCAAGTTAACTATGGGCATTCGTCCTGAACACATGGAATTGAAGACAGAAAAAAGTTCAAAAGGAATCACCACTGTTTTGGATGCAAAAGTCTCTGTTCTAGAGCCAATGGGGCATGAAGTAATCGTGACATGTGACAGCAATATCGGAGAGGTGATAGGTAAATATACGGATAATACAAAACTAAAAGTTGGCCAAACAATTCATTTTGAATTCAAAAAAGAAAATATTCATTTTTTTGATGAAATTAGTGGAAAGCGTGTAAGTTAATATAAACTCTTACATATTTTCAGTAAATAATTAGACAACTCGGATTGAGGTTAAGTTTTACTTTATGGAAATACCTTTTAGAATATCCATTTTTGAAGAGCACTTCAGAGCAGAAGAAGCTACCGCCCAACAGATATTAGAACAGGTGAAGCAAAAGAGAAACTCTGTGATTGGTTTGGCTACTGGCAGAACGATGCGAGGTGTATATAGGTTTCTAATAGACGAAGAGAAAAAAGAACCAGGACTATTCAAGGATGTTACTTTTGTTCAATTAGATGAAATTATCTTAAAAACCGTAGGTGAAGGTATTTTCTCTAAAGAGTTAAGAGAGTTATTTATAGAACGTTTGGAAGGTGGATATGAGGCATTTCTGTCTATTAATGTATTTGTGGAAGATACGACTAAAGAGGCTGCAGAGTATTTAAAAAAGGTTCTTAATACTGGTGGAATTGATCTTCAGTTACTTGGGATCGGAGTTAATGGACACATTGGTTATAATGAACCCGGAAGTGAAAGACAGTCTTCCTGTAGGGTTGTCTCCTTAGCACCTACTACGATTGAGCGAGATGGTCTTCCAATAGGAAGTATGGGTATCACACTTGGAGTAGAAGATATCTTAAATTCAAAAAAGATTGTCTTAATAGCAACTGGAGACAGTAAGGCTTCTGCTGTGAGGCAGGCTTTAAAATCAACACTTTCTGTCGAAAGTCCGGCAAGCTTTCTTGTTAATCATGAATGCATTTCAATTATTTTAGATAATCAAGCTGCGAGTATGCTGTAGCTTGATAAGAAAACTAAGGTTTAGAAATTAATTAATATTTCTAAGCGTTAAATCCTAAAACCCTGTTGCCATACCGTCACCAGATGGGTCAGCACCTCCATCTAAGTTACCATTGTTTATACGAATGGTTTGAAGGGTTGGCATCATGTAGCTGTACGGATGACGTTTAGTTTCATAACCGTTTTCCTGCAATTTTTTTTCTGTTGATCTAAGAATTCTGTTTGTAAGTTCAATTGTGTTAGAAGTTGTGGTGAACCTTGGTGCAGAAACTGCTTGTTGAGCGTCCATATCAAAATCTACTACATTCAAAATTGCCTGAAGGTTTCCCATAGTAATTGTTGTACCCCCTGGAGAACCAACAAGAAGAAAAGGTTTTTCATCTTTAAATACGATGGTTGGTGATAGTGCAGTAAATCTTGCTTTGCCGGGTGCTATTGATCCAGACCTTCCGGGTCGTGGATCAAAGACCATCATACAATTGTTATACATAAACCCGAGCCCGTCGGTTACAACACCACTGGAGGAACCCAAGGAATGTGTCATTGTTACACAATTCCCTAAGTTATCGGCGACACAGATATGAGTTGTTTCCTTTGGATCAGCGCCAGTGTTAAGGCGAATAACCGCTGTTTTCTCCCCACGCTTTATTTTCTCAGCCATTGCCAGACTGTACTCTGATGACAGTAGCTCATCCAAAGGAATATCAAAAAACTTTGGATCACCCATACGAGTATCTTTTTCAACAGTAGCAATCTTCATCGCTTCGGAAACCGTTGAGATATATTCTGGAGAATTATGTCCCATAGATCTTAAGTCAAAATGGTTTAAAATATTTAACATGAGTACAATGACTAAACCCCCACCTGGAGGTTGATTTGTAGAAACTTTATGACCTCTGTATTGGGTAATGAGAGGGTTAGTTTCTATTGAACTGCAGTTAGCCAGGTCATCCATAGTTAACAACCCACCATTTGTCGCCATGTCATCTGAGATTTGTTTTGCGATGTCTCCAGTATAAAAATCTTCAACACCCTGATTTGCTATATTTCTATATGTTTTAGCCATATCTGGATTCTTTAGTATCTCTCCGACCCCATACAACAAGCCACTACTATTAGTATAAATTTTTGCGGTCGCAGCATCTTCGGTCATGCCTCGTGTTCTAGCAATTCTTCCAGAAATACTGGGTGTTGTCCAAAAGCTATGAACTTGAGGTCTGATTGCAAACCCTTCCTCGCAGTATGTAATGGCTGGTTGTAACGCTTCACTCATTGAAAGTGTCCCAAACTTTTTAAGAATATCATCAAAGGCTCTTAACGTCATTGGTGTGGTCATACATTGATAACCTACTTCGTTAACCTGATTTCTAAGTAAAAAACCGAAGCCATCATCGCACTCACCATCTATCAAACCTTCCCACATTTCAGGTTTGGATGCTAAGGGTGCACGTCCATGGAAATCAATTATTTTATGAGTACCATCCGCTAAATGGATATGACATGATCCAAATCCAGCAATTCCACACATCTGAGGATCTACAGCCGTTTGAACTAGCCCAGCTGAAATGGCAGCATCAATAACGTTGCCCCCATTGCGAAGTATATCAAGGCCAGATTCTACTGCTTCGGGTTGAGGTGCTGAGATCATATACTGGGTCATTGGACATCCTTATGTGTAAATACAGTAGTACTTTTATTGTAAGACTTATTGCTATTGTGTAATACTCTCAAATATAGAATTTATTTAGTTTTAGACAACAGTAAAGTAACTTTCTTGGACTAGACAATTAACCTCTATAGTTTGATATCAAAAAAAAATGGAAAGCGTGAAACGGTCAGCTTTTTCTCTGGCCTATTATATTGAGTACAGATTTTTTTGGGCTTAGCATCCTAATGTTTGTAACTATATTGTATTTAGCTTTTTTCTGGGTTGGGGGCTTTCTTTTAATTACCATAGTTCCTACTCACTCCTCAATTTCTAAGAAGACTCGCATTTAGCTCTTAAAAGTAAAATAAAATATTGACCAATTGGAAAAAAGAATACCAATATATAGTACTTTATAAAAATGGGGAGGATCATTATGAAAATACAATTTAGTTATACCCGTCGTATCATATTAGCTTTTACAGCTTCTATCGGCGTTTTAATGTCTGTGGGCGCTGCTGTTGCAGATAAAGTTAAAGTGGCCGCTGTATATACGCTTCCAGTTGAACAGCAATGGATTAGTAGAATACATAAAGCACTGAACGCTGCCGATGCTCGTGGAGAAGTTGATTATACTTTTTCAGAGAATGTTGCTAATACAGATTACGAGAGAGTTATGCGAGAATATGCAGAACAAGGAATGCATATGATAGTTGGAGAAGTATTTGGATTAGAAAGAGCTGCTCGTAAAGTAGCCAAGGATTATCCTGAGACAGCTTTTTTGATGGGATCTTCTTTTGGCCCTGTTTCTCCAAATTTCTCTGTTTTTGATAACTGGATTCATGAGCCGAGCTATTTGACAGGAATGATAGCTGGCGCAGCGTCAAAATCAAATATTATTGGGATGGTAGGTGGATACGCTATCCCAGAAGTTAATCGTTTAATGCAAGCTTTTATGGATGGAGCACGTGAAGTTAACCCTGAAGTTAAGTTTTTGGTTAACTTTCTAGACAGCTGGTACGACCCACCAAAAGCTAAAGAAAGTGCATTTGCCATGATTGATGCGGGAGCAGATATTATGTTTGCGGAAAGATTTGGAGTCTCAGATGCTGCTGTAGAACGAGGCGTGAAAGCAGTTGGAAATGTGATTGACACATCTGGTGATTATCCAGGAACGATCATGGCTTCAGCAATTTGGCACTTTGAGGCGACAATCGATAAAGCTGTTTCAAGAGTGCAAGATGGAACATTTGAAGCTGCGGATTATGGACAATACAGCTTCATGGGATACGGGGGTGGTTCACTTGTCGTTGACGAGTCGTTGATATCTCCAGAAGTTCTTGCAAAAGTGCGAGAACGAGAAAATGAAATCATGGATGGAATGTTCCGAGTTAATGTGAATGATGCCCGTCCGGTTTCAGATAAATAATGTTACTAAAGTTGGGCTAGTTTGAATTTACTAGCCCAATCCAACCAAATGTCAGCTCAAAAAGTTTTATCACTTCGGTCACTTTCAAAGAAATTTGGAAGTGTGGTGGCTAACGATGATGTTAGTCTTGATTTACACGTTGGAGAAATCCTTTCTCTGCTCGGTGAAAACGGTGCAGGAAAAACAACATTAATGAATATGCTATTTGGGCATTATCTTCCTGATGAAGGTGAAATACTAATCACAAATAAGAATAACCAAATGGAGCCACTTCGTTTAGGTCAACCTCAGGCCGCTATATTGGCCGGGATAGGTATGGTTCATCAGCACTTTACCCTTGCAGAGAATTTAACAGTCTTTGAAAATATTACGATCGGCGTAGAGTCACTTTGGGCACTTAAAACAAATAAAAAAAAGGCTCAAAAGAAAATAGAAAATATCATTGAGCGGAGTGGACTTGTTGTTGCTTTAGATGAACCGGTGGGAAGATTGTCTGTTGGCGAACGGCAGCGAGTAGAAATATTAAAGGCATTATACCGGGATGCTCGGGTCCTAGTTCTAGATGAGCCAACGGCTGTCCTAACACCTAAAGAAGCAGACGTACTGTTTGATAATGTCAAAGCTATGACAGACAATGGGCTCTCAGTGATTTTCATCTCTCACAAATTACGAGAGGTTTTAGAATTTTCTGATCGAATAGTAATTCTTCGCCACGGACAGAAGGTTGGAGAAATGTTAACAAAAGATGCTGATGAAAAAAGTATAGCAAAGATGATGGTTGGGGAGAGCACACCCATTTCCAAGCGAGTAGAAATTCAAGTAGGTAAGCCTCTTCTGTCGCTTGAAAATATTTCGATGAAAGGATCATCTAGGCGAAACAGACTTGTTGATATTTCGCTAAAGGTTCATGAACATGAAATCTTAGGAATAGCTGGAGTGTCAGGAAACGGGCAATCTACTCTTGCGGAACTTATATCTGGTTTGCAAAAACCTGATCAGGGAGAAGTGGTTCTCGGAACTTCTAAGGTTAAAAAATTAACTCCAAAGGTAGTGGTTAAAGCCGGAATTGGACGAATTCCAGAGGATCGCCATAAAGATGGAATAGTTGGGAACATGACAGTTGCAGAGAATATTATTCTTGAAAGCTTGAGTGAAAAAAGTATACAAAGGTTTGGGTTTTTAAATAGAGCATCGATAAACTCCATAGCGCGTGACCTGTGTTCCTCTTATGATGTAAGAGGGCCGGGGATTCATGCTCATGCCAGACTTTTGTCTGGGGGAAATATTCAAAAAATGATACTTGCAAGAGTGTTTAGTGGGAATCCAAAAATAATTTTGGCTAACCAACCTACGCGTGGTCTCGATATGGGTGCTGCGAGTGAAGTAGAGAGACGTCTCTTAGAAGCACGGAGAAATGGATCAGGGATACTCTTAATTTCAGAGGATTTGGATGAAATATTAAGATTGTCAGATCGTGTTCTTGTCATTCACAGCGGCGTCCTCACAGAAATAGAAAATTTGGACCGAGAACAAATAGGCCTAATGATGGCTGGGGAAACTTTATGATAAGGATAGAGAATAGAAACGCGTCTTCACGGCTTTTTAAATTTAGTATTCCTATTATATCAGCAGTTGTATCTTTAATATTAGCAGCAATCCCCTTAGCTTTTGCAGGTGCCAATATTGGTGAGGCCTATTTGGTTATGATAAAAGGTGTATTTGGGTCTGTCTTTGCATTATCTGAAATGCTAACTCGCGCTACTCCTTTAATTTTCACAGGGCTGGCTGCAGCAGTCGCCTTTCGTGCAAGGCTATGGAATATAGGTGCAGAGGGACAATTGTACCTTGGAGCGATGGCTGCAGTATCAATTGGCACGGGTGTATTGGATATTAGTGGATTTTTGTTATTACCTATCATCATTACTTTTGGTTGTTTAGCTGGAGCTTTGGGTATGGTTGTACCTATGGCATTAAAAACAAGATTTGGTGCTGATGAGGTTGTAACAACACTATTACTAAATTTTATAATTCTGATATTTCTTCAGATGATGCTAGAAGGTCCACTGAAAGATCCAATGGGGTTGGGTTGGCCGCAATCTGCGCCTATTCTAGATCAGGGAATGTTACCAACACTTTTAACTAGAATGCGTGTTCATTCCGGGTTAATTATAGGGCTAGTTTTGGCAGTAATTTTGCAGATTTTTATTAATCGCTCCATTTGGGGATTTAAACTCAGGGCGGTGGGAGAGAACATTTCTGCGGCCCGCCATGCCGGTATTGGCGTTAATAAATCTTTACTTGGTGTTGCAATTTGTTCTGGAGCACTTGCTGGACTTGCGGGGGTGAGTGAAGTGATCGGACTAAAGGGTTATTTGACTGCAGATTTGTCCCCAGGTTTTGGTTACACTGGCATCGTAGTGGCTATGCTGGCGGGCCTTTCCCCTATCGGTGTAATTGCGGCAGCACTCTTTATCGCTTCTGTATTTGTTGGAGCAGATAGCATGAGCCGAGCAATGGGGGTATCTTCCTATCTAGCTGATTTGATAGTCGCAATGTCATTAATATGTGTTTTAATCGGAGGATTTGTTTCAAACTATAAACTCACTTTTACGAAACAAAAAAAAGTGACATTTAAATGATTGATATTCTTCAAATTCTTATCAGTGAATCTTTTTGGGCAGCCTCGTTGAGAATATCAACTCCCCTAATTTTTGGTGTACTCGGCGCATTATTGTGTGAGAAATCTGGTATCTTAAATCTTGGGATAGAAGGAATTTTTGTGGCTGGAGCCATGTCAGGCTGGTTGGCTGTTTGGCTAGGGGCGGGTCTAATAGGGGGGGTAATTGTAGCTGGCTTAACTGGAGCATTTTTTGGTCTAATACATGCTATTTTGACAGTGCCCCTAGGTTTATCCCAACACGTCTCAGGATTAGGTGTAACTTTGTTTTCAACCTCTCTAAGTTACTTTATTTATCGAACGGCCTTGCCCAACGTATCATCACCCCCCAGGATTGAACCTTTTCGTCCGATAGATATTCCCTTTATATCTGACATACCGTTCCTTGGAGAAATATTGGGGCAGCAAACAGCTATGACTTGGCTAGCATTGATAATGGTTTTTATTGTTTGGTTTGTTCTTTACAAAACTCCTTTGGGCATTGCCATTCAGGCTGTTGGGGACAACCCTAACTCTGTTGATGCTCAAGGTTTGTCAGTTTATGGCTTAAGAATTGGGTCTGTTGTCGCTGGATCAGCTTTAATGGGGATTGGTGGAGCTTTCTTGACGATGTCAGCTTTTGACGCCTTCTTTTTTGGAATGGTTAACGGACGAGGGTGGGTTTGTATTGCTCTAGTAATCTTTGCTAGCTGGAAACCTGGAAAGGCGTTACTGGGGGCTGTATTATTTGGCGCCTTTGATGCTTTACAGGTCCGTCTTCAGACTGAGGTGGGGGCATTTGTTCCTGGACAAATTTTCTTAATGGCTCCTTATGTTTTGTCAATTTTTGCTCTTATGGTTGCTGCTCGAAAAGCTGATTATCCACGAGCTCTTTTGACTCCATGGTTTAAAGGTGAAAGGTGATAATATGACAAACTTTGATTTAATTGTTAAGAATGCGACACTTCCAGACGGTCGTCGTGGGATGGATATTTTATGTAAAGATGGGTTTATCTCTGATATTGGCTTGAATATCGATGCGAAGGCAAACCAGGTTATTGATGCTGAGGGTTACTTAGTCTCACCACCCTTTATAGACCCTCACTTCCATATGGACGCAACTCTGTCACTAGGTACTCCAAGACTTAATATTTCTGGTACTTTACTGGAGGGTATAGAACTATGGGGTGAACTTAAGCCTGTCCAATCGATTGATGATATTATTAAAAGAGCTCTAAAGTACTGTGATCTGGCGATCTCGATGGGAATCGGTGCAATTCGAAGCCATGTAGATATTTGTGATGATGAATTAAAGGGTGTTGAAGCGTTACTTGAAGTACGTAAAACTGTAGCTCCATATCTGGACCTTCAATTAGTAGCTTTTCCACAAGATGGACTTTTTCGATCTGCCTCAGCGGTAGGAAACCTTAATAGGGCCTTGGATATGGGCGTTGAGATCGTTGGAGGTATCCCTCATTTTGAGCGTACAATGGATGATGGAACTGAGTCTGTTAGATACCTGTGTGAGTTAGCGGCAAAACGTGGACTAATGGTTGATATGCATTGTGATGAGAGTGATGATCCTATGAGCCGTCACATTGAAGCATTAGCCTATCATACAAAAAGACTCAGTTTGCAGGGGATGGTGACAGGCTCACATTTAACTTCTATGCACTCTATGGATAATTACTATGCTTCTAAACTGATCCCACTAATAGCTGAATCTGGGGTTCACGTGATACCCAACCCGCTAATAAATATTATGCTTCAAGGGCGCCATGATACCTTTCCAAAAAGGAGAGGATTAACCAGAGTATCTGAGTTAAAGGAAGCTGGTGTGACGATAGGTTTTGGATCTGACTGTATGATGGACCCTTGGTACTCATTAGGGAAAGCTGATATGTTAGAGGTTGCTGCTATGGGCTTACATGTGGGTCAATTATCTAGTCGTGCAGAGATGAAGTGGTGTTTTGATGCTGTGACTGTAAATTCTGCAAAAATAATGGGATTAGAGCATTATGAATTACAAAAGAACGGTAGGGCAAATATGGTTCTGCTACAGGCAAGAAATAAAATCGAAGCCGTAAGACTTAAAGCAAACCGCCTGTTAGTTATACGTGATGGAAAACTTATTGCTCAAAACGATCCTGTAACAACAAAACTGTTTATGGGGGGAAGGCCAAACCTTCTTAATCCAGCTGATTATGAAACGTCGTAGCCAGTTTTCATTTTGTCTATAATATTGGTTACGATAGTGAGATTTTCTTAGTAATTTTAGCTTTCATTTTAAAAAAAATGTACTATTAACTTTTCAACCTGGCTTTAATTGATGAGAAATAAGGATACTAAAATGAAAAATTTAGCAATTCTAGCTCCAAAAATTACAACTATACCAATAGTTGGTTCCTCTGATAGTTTTCCAGTTCGAAGAATTTATTGCATTGGGCGTAATTATGCTGACCACACAATCGAAATGGGTGGAAACCCTGATAGGGAGTCGCCATTTTTCTTTCAAAAAAACTCTAATAATGCAGACTCCTCAGGGGAGTTTCCTTACCCCACTGAAACAAATGATGTTCACTATGAGGTTGAATTGACGATTGCTCTCAAATCGGGAGGTAAAAACATAACGGAAGAAAATGCCAATTCCCATATTTTTGGATATGCTGTTGGCTTAGATATGACTCGAAGAGATTTGCAGAGTGAAATGAAAGCATTGCGACGCCCTTGGGAAATAGGAAAATCTTTTGAAAGATCTGCTCCAATAGGTGAAATAACTCGCTTTGAAGAAGTAGGGTACATGGATAGTGGGTTAATCGAACTTAAGGTAAATGGAAACGTAAAGCAGACCGGAGATCTAAATCAAATGATTTGGAAGGTACCGGAGATTATAGCTTATTTATCTAGGTTTTATGACATTGACGGTGGAGATTTGATAATGTCTGGAACACCGGCTGGAGTTGGACCTGTCGTTAAGGGAGATCAGATTGTCGCCAGTGTTAAAGATCTTCCGGATTTAAAGATATTAGTCGTCTAATAACTTTCTTATTATTTAAGATTGTTAAATTGAGACTATTTAAACCCATCAGCGAAAAGCGAAGTAAAGATGTTTTCCATTTCCCCTACAGCTAGATTAAGGCCATCGCCATTCTATGACGCCGTCGTTAAAGAGGGTTTAAGGACCGCAATGGTATACAACCGAATGATATTACCAGTTAGTTTTGGGAACCCCGATGAGGAGTACTGGAGGTTAATAAATGGTGTTTCTATGTGGGATGTTGGTGTGGAAAGGCAAATTCAGTTAACAGGAGTTGATGCAGCTAAGCTAGCCCAAATACTGTCCCCGCGAGACCTTTCTAAATGTAAGATAGGTCAAGGGAAATACGTACCTTTATGTAATCATAAAGGTATTTTAATTAATGATCCAATTCTCTTGAAACTGGATGAAAACAAGTTTTGGTTTTCTATAGCTGACAGTGATATTTTAACTTGGGCTCAGGCAATAGCGGGGGAGAAGGGTTTAGACGTTGAAATAATTGAGCCAGATGTCTCTCCATTAGCTATTCAAGGGCCGAAGTCGGAAGAGGTAGTTGCTTCGATGTTTGGAGACTGGATAAGGGAGATCAAACATTTTTGGTTTAAAGAAACAGAACTAGAAGGAATGCCTGTGGCAGTTCAAAGATCTGGCTGGTCTAAGCAAGGTGGTTTTGAAATATATTTGATGGACGGTAGCAAAGGGACAAAGCTTTGGAACATTGTGAAAGAAGCAGGAAAACCGTATGGAATCGGTCCTGGGTCACCTGGTACTCCAGAGAGAACTGAAAGTGGTCTAGTGTCTGTTGGTGGAGACAGTGATTATACAACTAATCCTTTTGAGGTGCGGTTGGGAAAATATATAGACCTACACGTTGCCGATGACGTAGTGGGAATCCAAGCTTTAAGAAAAATTGCTTCGGAAGGGCCTAAACGTCATCAGTTAGGGTTAATTTTAGAGGGAGAAATAGCGGACCCATTAAAGTTTTCTTGGGAAGATATTAACTATATGGGTAACAAAGTGGGACATATGACTAACTGTGTGTGGTCACCGCGCATGAGTGCTAATATAGGTTATGGCCTACTTTCAGTAAATATTAACCCAGGGGATCCAGTGGAAATTGAAAGAGATGGAACTTTTGTAAAAGCTAGAGTTGTTGACCTACCATTTATCTAAGATCATTACGTTGATCATCTAGCTTTCATTTCTTCCTTGGATTAACTAAGTTTAAATTTATAGAATTTTCTACCTTCACAACATATAAGTCTATAAATAGGGAATATTAGAAATGGTTGTCTTTGTGACAGTTGGATCAGGCCTTTTTGGTGCTGGCATAGCTTGGGCATTAGGATTAGCTGCACCTTTTTTGACTGGACCAGCACTTGCCGTTGCTTTTGTGTCATTAATGGGCGTTAAGTGTCATATCCCACTTTACTTTAGAAACGCAGTTTTTTTAATTATTGGTATTGTTTTGGGATCTGGGGTGACACCTGATATTCTCAGGGAAGCTTTGACTTGGCCTATAAGCATTATATTAACTTGTGTGTCAGTAAGCCTTATTATGTTGTGCTCAGTTTTTGTATTAGAGTGTTACTTTCACATGGACAGGACGACTTCAATACTAGCATCAAGCCCAGGACATTTAAGTTTTATCTTATCTTTAGGGTCTGAGATCACAGAAAATATTTCTAGTATTGCAGTGATTCAGTCTATCAGAGTGTTTATCTTAACATTAGCTGTTCCGATAATTTTATCATTGTCTGCAGATGGCGAGCTAACGGTGAACCAGATTATAGTTTCAAAAATTTCCTTAACACACTTTTTTTTTATAGCAGCCCCTGCAATTTTTGGTGCATTTTTAATGAGTTACTTGAAGTTACCTGCGGCATTTTTATTAAGTGGACTATTACTTTCCTCTATTGGTCACGGCTTAGGGGTAACACCTGGAGAGTTACCTAAGCCTATATCTTTATTTTGTTTTATTGTTCTTGGATCATTAATTGGGTCTAGGTTTAGTGGGGTTAGTTTTTCTTTATTAAGGAGTTTAGCACTAAGTGGCTTTTTAATAACCTTAATTGGATTAGTTATTTCAATAATAATTTCTTTTTTAGTTCACTTATTAACTGGCATTAATTTTCTTTACATCATTATTGCTTTAGCTCCTGGTGGGTTTGAAACTATGGTGGCAATGTCCGCATTTGTTGGGGCGGATCCAGCATATGTAGCAATTCACCACATTGCTCGAATATTTTTTTTAAGCGCATTAGTTCCTATAGCTCTGACGCTTAAATTAAGCCGTTAGAGTTTTTAACCCATCCTCTAATGCAGTTAAAATTTGATCGGTTTCACCTTTAGTGATTATTAACGGAGGAGACAGTAAAATGTTGTGTCCACCTATCCTAACCATTGCACCAGACTCAAAAACTTTAGCTGAGAGCTTAGCCATGTTATTTGCACCCATAGGTGTTTTATCTTGCTGATTTGAAACTAGTTCTATGCCAGCCATCAGTCCATGACCGCCTCTTACATCACCTACTATTGAGTATTTACTTTTTAGAGCTTTTAACCCTTCAAATAATTGTTGGCCTCGTATTTTTGCACTATTTTGGATTTGTAGTCTTTGGCTCTCCCTTATGCAGGCAAGAGCTGCAGCTGCACCCACAGGATGTGCGGAATAAGTGTAACCGTGACCTATACTTCCCAGCACTGGGTCACCTTGTTCAAATACTTGCGCTACGTTTTCAGAGATCATACATGCACCAAAAGGAAAATAAGCAGAAGTTATACCCTTAGCCATCGTCATCATGTCAGGTTTCACTCCCCAGTGACGAGAACCACACCAGTCACCAATTCTTCCAAAGCCTGTGATTACTTCATCAGCAATCATTAGTATTCCATATTTTGTACAAACATCACGCATTTTTTTCATGAATGATTTATGTGGGACTATAACACCGCCAGCTCCTTGGATTGGTTCCATTATAAAAGCTGCTATGGTTTCTGGGCCTTGAAACTCTATCTCATCAACTGCTGCTGCTACGCAAAGATCGGCCAGGCGCTCGGGGTCAGTTTCATTAAAAGGATTACGGTAGGTATAAGGGCTTGGAATATGAAAACAGCCAGAAAGTAGTGGTTCATAATTAGTTCGAAATCTACTATTCCCATTTACGGATGCTCCACCGAAGTGAGTTCCATGGTATCCTTTTTTTAAAGATAAGAACTTCGTTCGACCATGAGCCCCATTTATTTTATGATATTGGCGAGCTAATCGTAGAGCTGTTTCTACAGAGTCAGAACCTCCTGAAGTAAAAAAAGCCCTTCCCATATTTTCCTCACTAAACATTTCGCATAGTTCATAGCTGAGTTCGATTGCTGGTTCATTAGTAGTGCCGCCAAATGCAGAGTAATATGGCAATTGTTCCATTTGCTGAATAATTGCTTTTTTGATAGGTTCACATGAGTAACCCACGTTTACACACCATAGACCACCTACACCGTCCACCACTGTATTCCCATCATAGTCTGTTATTGTTGAGCCTTGAGCCTTTGAGATAATGTTAGGAGGGTTTTCTATTGATGTACCGGGATGTGCCATCGGGTGCCATAAATGACGTGCATTATTTTCTTGCAAAAAGTTAGAGTCTTTCATTTTTAAATCCCCTCAGGTTATAAATTCTAAGTATTAAAATCAGTTTTTTTTTTAATATTTGCAAGTTCTAAATTAGAATACGCTTTGCACTTATTAAATTAATATAACAAAATTAGCATTTACTCTTGTTTGGAGTCGTTTGGCAGATTAAATGCTGTGTTATGAAGAGATGGATCCCGTTCTTAAAATCTAACCCCACCGTATCTATTGTGCGGGTTGTCGGAGTGATAGCAACTGGTGGAAGAGGATCAAACATCAATGAAGAGACTTTATCGCCATTATTAGAGAAAGCATTCGTTAAAGGTAACCCAAAAGCAGTTGCTCTTCTTATAAATTGCCCAGGGGGGTCACCTGTCCAGTCATCACTAATAGGATCAAAAATTAAATATCTTTCTAAAAAGCATAAAATACCAGTTTATGCTTTTGTAGAAGATGTCGCCGCCTCAGGAGGGTATTGGATTGCGTGCTGTGCTGATGAAATTTTTGTTGATGATAGTTCGATCTTAGGTTCTATTGGAGTAATATCTGCCTCCTTTGGCTTTAATCAACTCATGGAGAGACAAGGTGTCGAACGGAGAGTTCATACTTCTGGTAAAGATAAATCAATGTTAGATCCGTTTAGGCCTGAGCGCCCAAGTGATATAAAGAGATTAAAAGCTCTACAGGGACAAATTCATCAAACATTTATTGATCATGTTACGGCTTGTAGGGGGTCTAAGCTCTCTGATGAAAAAGACTTGTTTACAGGAGAAATTTGGATTGGGAAAAGTGCGATTGATGTTGGTTTAGTAGATGGTATTGGGCATCTTAAACCTATTCTAGAAGAAAAATTTGGAAAGAAATTAAAAGTAAATATGTTTGGTCCTAAGAGGTCTATTTTTCAGAAATTTGGAGCAAAGCTGTTAGCCAATAATATCGAACAACTTAATAATGAAGCTCTTTGGGCTCGGTTTGGTTTATAGATGATCTTAAAAATTGTTTCTTTATTTTTGATTGGAATGATAGTTTTGGCTATGTTTGGGAAATTAAGAGTACCTAAGCTGGGTTATAAAACAGCAAAGCGGTGCACTAAATGTGGTACTTATAGAATTGGAAAAAGCCCTTGCCCGTGCGAAAAGATATTATAATTGCTTTATAACTTTCTTGTTGCCGGCTTTGGGTTAGTAGTTTTACTTTTATCTGGAGATTTTCTTCTAAGGGGCGCTATTAGTGTTTCAAATAAATTAGGTATTTCTAAATTAATTATTGGTCTTACGGTTGTCGCGTTTGGGACCTCTGCCCCTGAATTATTAATTTCTATAAGGGCGGTTCTTGATGGGGTTTCAGGTCTTGCAATAGGTAATGTCGTTGGCTCTAATATAGCCAATATTCTACTTGTCATTGGCTTGCCAGCTAGTGTTGCTGGGTTGCCGTTGGTAGGTACAGAAACTCAAAAGCCGTACTTAATTATGATAGCATCCAGTATTTTGTTCATATGTGTTAGCTTTTTGGGAGTTATTAATTTAACGTCTGGTTTAATTTTATTTTTTGGGTTTGTTTTTGTTCTTACTTACACTGTAGTCACAGCAAGTAAAAAAAAACTCACTCCAAGTATGAAACTTGATGAAACTCGGCAGGATCCTAAAACAAAAACAATTACAGCAATTTTTTTAATTTTATTAGGTTTAGTTGGCCTTCCATTAGGAACAAATTTATTTGTTGATAGTGCTATAGCAATATCCCAGGATTTTGGAGTTTCAGAAGCGTTAATTGGTTTGACGTTAGTTGCTGTTGGCACATCACTACCGGAACTCGCAACTATGATAGTGGCTACTTTTCGACGTGAGACAGATTTAGCTATAGGGAATATTATAGGTTCCAATGTTTTTAACCTATTAGCTATCATGGGAATTTCGAGTTTCTTTGGTAATATTAACGTCCCTACCGAATTTTTGACTTTTGACTTGTGGTGTATGCTTTTCTCTTCTCTTTTGTTAGCGCCAATGGTATTTGGATGGTTTAGGATTAGTCGAGTGGGGGGCGTATTTTTGATTTTAATATATGCGGTATATCTAAGCTTTGTTGTTAGTGTGTAAATGGTAAAAGGTAATGCTATAGTCACGGGAGCTGCTGACAGATTAGGTAAGGCAATGGCGTTACACTTAGCAGATTTAGGATATAATGTTGTAGTGCATTACATGTCATCTTCTAAGGAAGCTGAAGAAGTAGTTTCATTAATTAAGAGCAAAGGTCAAAAAGCAGTTTCTATACAGGCAGACCTTTTGAAGCCTGGGATTGTAGAAGAGTTAATTCCTAATGCTGTAGAGGCGATAGGAGGAAACTTAAGTGTATTAATCAATAATGCTTCAATATTTGAATACGATACTTTGAATACTTCTACATTAGAAAGCTGGCAAAGGCATATTGGCTCTAATCTCCAAGCACCCTTTTTTCTAACACAGGCATTTTCACGACAGGTTCCTGATATTAGTATAGATGAAAATAACGAACCAATCTCTCATGCTGTAGTCATAAATATGGTTGATCAACGTGTTAGAAAGCTCAATCCTGAATTTATGACATATACTATTGCTAAAATGGGTCTTTGGGCTTTCACTCAGACAGCCGCACAAGCCTTAGCACCAAAAGTCCGCGTTAATGCTATTGGTCCTGGCCCTACATTGAAAGCAGCGAAGCAGTCTCAGGAAAATTTCTTAGAACAGCGTAGTAAGGTAATATTAGAACGTGGCTCAAACGTTAAAGATATAGTTAAGGCAATGGAGTATATTATTAATGCCCCAGCTGTCACAGGACAACTTTTTTGTGTTGACGGTGGCCAACATCTAAATTGGCAAACATCAGATAAATTAGATGTATAATTTTAAATTTTTTTAATTATTTATTACTTGTCCACCAATCTAGTACTAACAGTTGTTCTTAAATAAAAATATAATGTTTTCAGTGACTTGTAAGTTTAATAAAAATTTATGTAATAAAATCAATTACTTACTATAGATTAAAAAAAGTAATAAAATTCAGTACCTTACGAGAAAATAAAGGAGAATTTACTATGAAACTAATTAATCCCCAAACTTATCCACAGTGATAGTGGACAGTTTCTTAAATTGTAGTTACTTTAAAGTTGTTCTCAGAAAATTGATGTTATTTAGGTAACTTATGACCAACGTATCAAAGCTCAATGAAGTCGTTAGCCAGAGTGTTCGAAACGGTAATGCGTGTATTCATGCCTATGTCAAGACGCTAGATAGTAGTCCTGGTGTATATCGGATGATAGATAAAGATGATCGAGTTTTATATGTAGGAAAAGCTAAACACCTTAAGAATCGCGTTTCAAGCTATTCTCGACCGTCAGGGCATTCAGATCGTATATTGCGCATGATTTCACAAACGCAGTCAATGTTGTTTTTGACTACTGAGACAGAGATTGAAGCTTTACTACTTGAGCAGAGTTTGATTAAAAATTTAAAACCAAAATACAATGTATTATTACGGGACGATAAAAGTTTTGCTAGTATTCATTTGGACAAAAGCCATAGTTTCCCTCAAGTAAAAAAACACAGAGGCACTGAAAAAGGTATAGGTACTTTTTTTGGTCCTTTTGCAAATGCCGGATCTATAGACAAGACATTAAATCAGCTACAGAAGGCATTTTTATTACGTAATTGCTCAGACTCTACTTTTGAAGCAAGAACGCGACCATGTTTAATGTACCAGATCAAACGCTGTAGCGCTCCTTGTGTAGGTAATATCTCAAAAGAATTATACAGTGATTTAATTTCAAAGGCAGAGCAATTTCTCTCAGGAAAGAGTAAGGAAATGCAAACGGACCTTGTAGATCAAATGAATTTGGCATCGAGTTTGATGGAGTTTGAAAAAGCTGCAGGTTTAAGGGATCGAATACAAATTTTGAAAGAAGTTCAAAGCCAAAAATCTTCTACTTTGGGTGGAATTCAAGAGGCAGACATAATTGCTCTACATGTGGAGAAGGGTCGCGCTTGTGTGCAAGTGTTTTTTATCAGGGCCTCTCAGAATTGGGGAAATAAAGATTACTTTCCCGAAACTGGAGTTGGAGCAGATTCAGAAGAAATAATGAGAACATTTCTTGGGCAATTTTATTCAAATAAGATACCCCCATCCAACATTTTTTTAAGTAATGAGATACAAGATCGTGATCTAATTTCCTTAGTGTTATCCAAAAAAGCTGGAGTTAAGGTGAATTTAATAGTACCCCGTCGTGGAAAAAAAATGGATATTGTTAAAGGTGCGATGCGAAACGCACGCGAGAGTTTAGCCAGGAAATTGGCTAACACGGAAACGCAAAAGAAATTAATATCTGGGTTAACTGAAACTTTGCATCTTGGCTCTAACCCAACCAGAATCGAAGTTTACGATAACTCTCACTTCCAAGGTAATGCTGCTGTGGGCTGTATGATTGTTGCTGGAGAGGAAGGTTTTTTAAAAAAGGAATATAGAAAATTTAATATTAAGAGTAAGCATGTAAAACTAGGTGATGATTTTGCGATGATGCGAGAGATGTTATCTCGACGGTTCGAGCGGTTAAAAAAAGAAGACAAAGATCGAATTGAAAAAAAATGGCCAGATCTAGTAATAATAGATGGTGGAGTTGGCCACTTATCAGTTGTATCAAAAGTTATGAAAGAGCTGCAACTTGAGGATATACCTTTACTCGGTGTTTCAAAAGGGCCTGACAGGAATGCTGGAAAGGAGGAGTTTCATAGTTTAGAACGTGGAACCTTTGCTATGAAAAGTAATGACCCAGTACTATATTATGTGCAACGCTTAAGGGACGAAGCTCACAGATTTGCAATCGGCACACACCGGGCTAAGCGATCTAAAAATCAATTTAAAAGTCAATTAGACGAAATAGCTGGGATAGGAGGTAAAAGAAAAAAAGCTCTTCTGGAAAGTTTTGGGTCTGTTAAAGCTATTAGCCAATCCACACAATTAGATATAGAAGCTGTTGATGGAATTTCTAATCTTCTTGCTCAAAGCATATATGAGTTCTTCCATGATAGTGAATGAGGAGATATACTAGTTTTATGATTTGGAATTTTCCTAATATATTAACTGTGATGCGTTTAATAGCGGCGCCTGGTATTGTTGTGATGTTTTTATATTTTTCACGACCTATGGCTGATTGGTTGGCACTATTTTTATTTTTAATAGCAGCAATATCAGACTGGTTTGATGGTTATTTGGCTCGTTTATGGAAGCAAGAAAGTAAATTTGGACAAATGCTTGATCCAATAGCAGATAAAGCAATGGTGATAATCGCTTTATTAGTTATTACTGGGTTTTCTGGCATGAACCCATGGATATTACTACCTTCGACAATTATTTTATTTAGAGAGGTATTCGTATCAGGGTTACGGGAGTTTTTGGGGAATTCAGCAAGCCTCTTACAGGTAACTAAACTGGCAAAATGGAAGACGGCTTTTCAAATGATTGCGATAGCTACACTATTTACTCAAGGCATCTTCCAGCATTACCTAGATCTGGAACTGTGGGGTATGGATAAAAGTGCCTTAACTTTGGCTATTTCAAATGCATCGGCTGAAACAGTTGGGTCAACTTGGATATATTGGGAAGCTTATGCACTTTGGATACTTGGTGTATTATTTCTCTGGTTGGCGAGTTTGTTAACTCTTGTATCTGGGATAGATTATTTTAGAAAATCAATACCATACCTTAAAGATAATAATTTATGAGGGTTCAGGTTTTGTATTTTTCATGGGTAAGAGAGAAAGTTGGTTTACCAAAAGAAACAATAGATACCGAGGCAAAAACTGTGGCAGATCTAATTTTGGAGTTATGTCTTAAAGATGAGCGTTACAAGTTAGCTTTTTCTAGCTTAGATGTTATTAGGGTTGCTCTGGATCAAGAGCTGGCAGATCTAAGTTCCTCTATGGAGGCTGTTAAGGAAGTAGCTTTTTTTCCTCCTATGACTGGGGGTTAATAATGAAGATTGTAGTTCAATTAGAGGCTTTCAACCCCGGGGAGCAACTCGATAACTTTAGAGACCAATTAAAGTCCTCAGGAGCACTTGTTAGTTTTTCTGGTATGGTTAGGGACATCCCTGGTGGTTTAGCCAAAATAAAGATTGAACACTATCCAGGCATGACAGAAAAAGCTATAAATAAAATCTGTAGTGAGGCATGTCTACGCTGGGAACTAGAAGATATAATGGTAATCCACCGTTTTGGTAATTTAAAAAAAGGTGAACTTATTATGATGATTGCGACAGCGGCAAATCATCGTACCAATGCTTTCGAAGCTGCAGAATTTTTAATGGATTATTTAAAGTCGCGAGCACCATTTTGGAAGAAAGAAATCGGTTTTGAAAAAGCGAACTGGGTAAGTTCAAAAGATGTTGATGAAAAAGCATTAGATCGATGGAAAACTCCTTGATGGTTATTTGTAGTTTTAGCCCCGCCCTTTCTTTGACTTCAATTGGTTCGTAGCGGGAGTCTTTTGTGAAGGTTTCGGTTTTTGGATATTTTCTTTTTTTAGGAGACTTTTCAGATGATGCTTGTAAACAAGCCAAGATACTAGATAGCCTAACGTGAAGGTGGCTAAAAGTATAAAAGTGATAGTAATGGTTAAACTAATCTTGTCCAATTGTAGTGTCACTTTCTTTAATATCAATTGAAATACTATTGTCCTCTATAGCTTTGAATTCAATTCTTCGATTAATTTCTCTACCTTGCTCTGTTTTATTATCTGCTATTGGGTGAACTTCGCCGTACCCCTTGGGGATTAAATTTCTTACTAGAGTGCGTCGCGTCAAAAGAGCTGTTTTGACTGCTTCAGCACGAAGTTGACTTAGATTTTGGTTCATTTTTTCAGTACCTTGGCTGTCAGTGTGTCCGCCAATTTCTATTTTAATATCCTCACATTTTTTTAGTATAGTTGCTATTTTTCTTATTGCTACTCTGGAGGTCCCTTTAATTTCTGCCGAAGCAGGTTCAAAAATTATTTTCTCATTAATTAATAAATCTTTAATACTATTTATGCACTCCTGAGCAGTCATTTTAACCGGCGTGGGGTTCAGAGATTTGTCATAAAAGATGTCAGTTTCAATAATGGTAGCTTCATCTAAATTATTTTTTAAAAAATCCCTAACTTTCTCAGTGCCTAGTAATGAATCACTTACTCCACTGACTTTCAATTTATTAGTGTCTACTAATAATACACCGATGTGTAGATCTTTTAATGCTTCCATTCCTACAGTTGTATTTTCTGTTAAGGTTTTTGGGAGTTTTCTATTTAGAGTTAGATCCAGGCTTATAACAGAATTAGAAAATATTGCTTTTGCATATGTATAGATTATTTGCCTTTCTAAATCGGTCCCTAACTGTCCTTTGATGGTTATAGTGCCCAGAGCGTCTTTTTCTATTCTAACTCCTGAAGGTTTCAATAGAATAGGGTCTTCATCCCTTGGTTCTGTCTCTAGTCTTATATTAAGTGTAAACTCTTTAGGTAACGCCTTTTTATAGGTTTCAATTATTTTATTTATAGTATTTTTTTCTTTATCTATTTTTGTAAAAAAATTGATTTGTAAGTCTGAGATTTTTACTGAGCCTTGTCCAATAGAGTGTAAACTTTGTATACTAGAAATTATAGCTTTTGCCCAATTAGGCGAGGGAGAGCCTATTCCAATTGGGCAAAGTACTGGTTCTTTTAGTGGCAGACTTTGAAGAGCTGTAAGAATTAGGTTTTGATTGTGTAAGCTTGTCGAGGAACAGTTTTTTACAACCCCATAATCTTTTGTGGCAAGATATTCAAAAGAAAAAGGAGAAATTAGAGGTTTTGGAAATACAATACTTAGTTTTACAGGTAAACTACTAGGAATTTTGGCACGTATTTTTTTAGTTAGTAACTCGGCATCTCTACTATTCAGAGCTGCAGCTGAAATTTGTATATTATCACTGTTTATTGATATAGATACTTGTGAGAATAATGAAAGAGACCAGATAACAAAGTCTAAGTTTCTATCTGATAAATCGATAGTTAACGGCGTCAAACTCTCAAAAATACTTATATTTTTTCTCAAATTAGGAAATTTTTGTAACTTTTCAAAAATAGTTTCTTTGTAGATTTTATTTGGAACAATTCCAGTTACTGAAATCTCAGTATTATTACGAACTAGGTTTATTCGAAAATTAGGTTCTTCTTGGGTTTCTGATGGAGAAACTGTGGTATGGTCAATTATCCTAGAGGGAGAAACTAGGGTCTGTATAAGTTTAATAGTTTCTACTTTTGATAACGCAGAGGGGGCCTCCCCACTTAAATAAACCTTTAAACCATCAACATTTAATTTCATCCACTTAATTTTATTTAAAGTGATCTCATTGTTAATCTTTTTATATACTTTCTGCTCAATTGTAGACGATAAAGAAAATGCAATTATAAATATTACTAAGGTAGCTATAAAGAAGGATAAAAAGTGTTTATATTTTACTGAATGGATCAAATTTTATCTCTTAGGTTTAAGTTAAATTTGTTAATATTATAGAAAAAGCGATGCTATCAGAAATATTATGGGAATAAATCCTGCATTTCGGTTTGAACGAAATATTTTTAAACATGACATCCAGTCTCTGATATCTAATTTAGAAACTTGCCAAACTAAATGGGCGCCAAATCCTATTACACCGAGGATACAAATAGTTATTTTACTTGAATTGTTAATAATAAACAAAGCATCCAAAACTGCAATTATATAAAAAGACATTGCTAATATTATGAAAGTGATCAGCCATTTAATTGAATTAGCTCCAAAAAAGACAGCAGTAGATTTAATACCAATCAAGGCATCGTCTTCTGAGTCTTGATGAGCATAAATAGTATCATAAAAGAGAGTCCAGAAAATACCAGACAAGTATAGAAAAATAGCTGGGGAATCGATTGAGCCCGTGTGAGCAGACCAAGAAAGTAATACCCCCCAATTAAATGCAATTCCTAGGAATATTTGTGGCCACCAAGTGAACCTTTTGGCGAAAGGATAGATAATTACAGGTATTATGGATATTATACCAACTAAAATTGCTACTTTATTAAATGATATCAATATAAAAAAAGCCAACAAAAGTTGTATGAATAGCCACGTATAGGCTGATGGTATACTAATTTGCTTGGCTGGTAGAGGTCGATGTCGAGTTCTTTCGACTTTAAAATCAATATCTTTATCAACGATGTCATTCCAAGTACAACCAGCTCCACGCATCAATATAGCGCCGAGTCCACATCCTACCACGATCCATAGGTCCAAAAGTTGAAAACCCAGGCTATCTGATGTTGATGCAAGAAGTGTTCCCCACCAACAAGGAAGTAGTAAAAGCCATGTGCCTATTGGTCGATCTATTCTACTTAATCTTAAGTATGGCTGACTCCAAGATGGGGCTTTCTTATTAACCCAGTTATTTGATACAGTGTCAGCTACGAGTCCCACTGGCGTTTGACGATCCTTAGACATATGATTGGCCTTATGGTACAGAATAAAATCAGATTGTTTGTAGAGCAGGAATTGTATAACGGCAATTCACTTGTTGTTTCTAAAAAAGAAGCAAATTACCTATTTAATGTAATGCGATTAAAAGTTGGAGATCATTTACATATTTTTAATAACAATAATGGTGAATGGTTATCAAAAGTTACTGAAAAAAGTAAGACAACTGGAAGTCTCGAGTGCTTAAATAAAATAGCTGATAGTCAAAAACCCCCAGATGTATGGCTTTTGTTTTCACCTATAAAAAAATCAAGAACAGATTTCATTGTTGAGAAAGCAACAGAAATGGGTGTAGCAAAAATAATGCCAATTTTAACAGACCACACAAATACAACCCGAATTAGCAAAGATCGATTACAACTACACGCTATTGAAGCCGCAGAACAGTGTGGTACAAATTTCGTACCAGAAGTGGTAGATCTAAAAAAACTTTCGGATGTCTTGGATCTTTGGTCAAAAGATAGAATGATTATGTTTTGTGACGAGGCGAAAAAGGGTTCTACCGAAATCTTAAAAAATAGTAAAAACTCATGGGCAATTTTAATAGGCCCAGAGGGTGGTTTTACAGATCATGAACGAATACGACTTTCATCAAAGAATTTTGTTCAAAATGTGAGTCTTGGACCTCGTATTTTACGTGCAGATACTGCCGTAGTCGCTGCCTTAACTTTATGGCAATCTAGTATAGGTGACTGGTAGTGACTTTTATACGTGCTGAAGCTTGGAGCCAGATAAAGCGCTATAAAGACTGTATAGTGGGGGTTTTAATCTCACTTGTGGGAATAAAGTTTTTACTTTCAGTTTATTGGCCAAATATTTTAGTTGGTTTGTTATTTCTTTTCCTAGGTACTACATTTTTAGTTAGCTTTTTTAGAAAATACATTACTAGTGATACACTTCAAAATGTAGGGTTTCTAGAAGTGACAGAAAGACAAATTATTTATATTCACGCGATAAATGGTGGAGCAATTTCTTTAGATGCTTTAAAACGTATTAGCTTAATAGTAAGGGCTGAGGGTAATTTTGTTAATAGTAGGTTTTGGGACTTAGAAGGTGACAACTATGAAAGCTTAAGGTTTCCTGTGGCTGTTTCAGGGGTTGATGCGTTTATAGACTCCCTTATATTTTTAACTAAGGTTAATTATGGAGCTATAAGAATTGCTTTAGATTCCCAAAATGAAGAAAATATTCTAGTTTGGGAAAAGATAACATTATAGTGGATTGACTTAGTCGTTTTTTAATATCACCAATAAATCTGAAATTTTTCTTTTTTGGAGATAAAGAAATGTCTATTCCTCAATCAGGCGGCGGCCCCATTACTAGTTACCATCAATTGATCGAGTATCTTGAAGCTGGGTGTAAAGACAAACAGTCTTGGCGAATTGGAACAGAACATGAGAAATTTGGCTTTTTAACTGACACGCTCACCCCACTTCCATATTACGGTGAGAGATCAATTCTGAAAATATTGAGTGATCTTAGAGATGATTTTGGATGGGACCCTATATTAGAAGGTGACGCTTTAATTGGACTCTCTAAGTTGGGTGCAAATATTTCCTTAGAACCTGGTGGTCAATTAGAGTTAAGTGGTGCCCCTTTAATAACAATCCATGAAACTTGTGATGAGGTTAATCAACACCTTGTTGAAGTGAAAACTGTGTCGGATCGACTGAATGTTGGATTCATAGGTTTAGGTGCTGCGCCAGAGTGGCACCATGAGCAAATGCCAATTTTGCCAAAGGGCCGATATAAGCTAATGACTGATTATATGGGCCGTGTTGACACGCATGGAACACAAATGATGTATCGGACATGTACTGTCCAAGTTAACCTCGATTTTAGTTCACAAGAAGATATGGTTAAGAAGTTTAGAGTGGCATTGGCTTTACAACCTGTTGCAACAGCAATTTTTGCAAACTCACCATTTTTTGAAGGTAAGCCAAATGGCCATAAAAGTTGGCGGGCTCGTATTTGGCGAAATCTTGATAAAGATCGAACAGGTATGCTTCCGTTTGTATTTGATGAGGGTTTTGGGTTTGAGGCTTGGGCAGAGTATGCGCTAGATGTGCCCATGTATTTTGTTTATAGAGATGGGAAGTATATTGACGCTTTAGGACAATCTTTTAGGGAATTTTTGAAGGGAAAGTTACCAGCTTTGCCTGGTGAAATTCCAACATTATCAGATTGGGCTGACCATTTGACCACTATTTTTCCAGAGGCCCGGATCAAGCAGTATTTAGAAATGAGGGGTGCGGATAGTGGTCCCTGGAGGAACCTTTGTGCTTTACCTGCGTTTTGGGTTGGAATTTGTTACGATCAAAACTCTTTAGATGCTGCTTGGGACATTGTTAAGGATTGGGATGTATCTTTTCATGAAGATTTACGAGTGGCGGCTTCGGTAAACGGATTGAGTGCAGTTGTTAATAACGTAAAGATGATTGAGTTAGCTCGTCAAGTGACAGCAATTTCACATGAAGGATTGAAGTCGAGAGCTTATGCTGGAGCAGGTGGATTAGTTCCAGATGAAACACATTTTTTGAATTCAATACATGATATTTTGGAAAGAGAAAAAAGTCCTGCCGATGATTTGTTGGATCACTTCCATGGTCCGTGGGGCAGTGACCTTAAAAAGGTCTATGAAGAATTTAGCTATTAATACCTGTAACTTTAGTATTTTAGCTTCTTCTCACAAAACTAATATTAGTTTCAGTTCCGTCGATTAGCCTTTTTATATTTTCTCTATGTTTGATAAATACAAATACGTTTAGTAAAGTAAAAAGGACAATAAAGTCTGGTTCGTTAAAAACCCAGAGCCATAAAGGTATAAAGAGAGCCCCTAGTAATGCAGAAAGAGATGATTTCCTAAATACCACTGCAACCAACAGCCAAGTAAGGCAAGTTAATAAGCCTGCTGAAAAAGAAACAACTAGCGCTATACCAAAAAGAGTTGCTACTCCTTTACCTCCTTTAAACTTCTGCCAAACAGGGAATAAATGCCCTATAAACACGGCTAGAGCCATAAAGTTAACAGTAAAACTATCAAAAAAAGAGATACCTAAATATACAACTAAAGCACCTTTTCCGGCATCTAAGAGTAGAGTGAATAAGGCGGCTTTTTTATTTCCTGTGCGGAGTACATTTGTTGCACCAGTGTTCCCCGAGCCGATTGAGCGTAAATCCCCTAAATTTAAAATTCTGCTAATTATTAACCCAAAGCTTATTGATCCTAATAAATAGGAACCTAAGGTTAACAAAATAAATATGGTTAAGTTATCAAATAGAGCCATTAGCCAGAATACACTTCTTCACCTGCAACAAAAGTTTTTAATACTCTTCCTTGCATTCGGTGTCCATCAAATGGAGTATTTTTTGATTTTGATTTTAAAGTTTCTCTATCAAGTATAAACGGTAACTCTGGATCAAATAAAACTAAATCTGCTGGACAACCTTCTTCTAATCGACCACTTGCTAACCCAAACCTTTTTGCCGGATTTAATGTTAAGGCCGCCCATAATTTGTTTATTGTAATCGATTTTGAGTGATAAAGTCTAAGCGCTGCAGGTAGTAAAGTTTCAAGTGCAACTGCCCCAGACGCGGCTTCCTCGAACGGTAGCCTCTTACTTTCTTCGTCTTGAGGTGTATGCATCGAACTAATAATGTCGATAATACCACCTGAAACTGCTTCCACCATGGACACTCTATCTTGCTCAGATCTAAGCGGTGGTTTGACCTTAAAAAAGGTCTTATAATCTCCAATATCTAGTTCATTTAATGTTAGATGATGAATGGAAACTCCGGCGGTAATATCAAGACCAAGTCTCTTTGCTCGAATTAGCGCTGGTAGAGACACCTCGGATGAAATCTGATCTATATGATATTTAGTACCAGTCATTTCGATAATTGAGAGATCGCGTTCTAAACCAATTTTTTCAGCTATTACTGAAACAGAAGGTAGGCCCCTTAAAGATGCAAACTTCCCCGAAGTAGAGGTGGCTCCTTGTGACAGGGTTGGTTCTTGAATATGACCGACTACTAAAGCATCGAGAGACTTCGCGTAAGTCAGAGCTCTAGTTAGTATTTTTAAGTCAGTAATCACAAGATCACCATCGGAAAAAGCTATTGCCCCAGAATCCAGTAAAAACCCCATTTCTACCATTTCACGACCTTCCCGGTTTTTTGTTAAGGTCGCCATTGGAAAAATATTTACTAAAGATGCATCAGACCCACGTTGATGCATGAATGACAGTATTTCTGGACTATCTATGGGTGGTAAGGTGTCTGGTCGAGTGATCATAGTAGTAACACCGCCCGCTGCAGCTGCTTGTCCAGCGCTTTTAAAACTTTCTTTGTGTCTCTCACCAGGTTCACAAATTTTGACACCAATATCAATAATTCCTGGGCCTAAATACTTACCCTCACAGTCAATCGTTTTGATTTTTATATTAGGATAGCCTTTGTGAATTTTAAAAATAACTCCATTCTTAATTTCCAATGCTCCAATATATGTGTCTTCTAATTTGGGATCAATCAATGTGGCATTTGTTAGAAGAAAATTACTTTTCATTTTAAAACCTTAATGATCTCGGTCTGTTGTGACTTGATCAAGGACTCGATTATTGCCATTCGAACCGCAACACCCATCTCTACCTGCTCTTGTATAACACTTCTGTTAATATCATCTGCTAACGTTCCATCAATTTCTACCCCTCGATTCATGGGGCCCGGATGCATAATAATAGCGTCCTTTTTGGCAAAAGATAGTTTTTCCTGGTCGAGTCCAAAGCGATGATAGTACTCTCGTTCTGATGGAATAAATCCTCCATCCATTCGTTCTTTTTGGAGCCTGAGCATCATTACGACGTCTACATCTTTAAGACCGTCTTTAGGGTTTTCAAAGACTTCAACACCAAAATCTTCAATACCTTTAGGCATTAAAGTACTTGGGCCAATTAATCGAATACGATTTCCCATTTTTCCTAAAAGTAGAATATTAGAACGTGCAACTCGAGAATGATTTATGTCACCACAGATTGCGATTGATAGTCGATGAAGTCTACCTTTTGCTCTTCTTATAGTTAATGCGTCTAGTAGAGCTTGCGTTGGGTGTTCATGGGCACCATCTCCAGCGTTTATCACAGAACAGTTAACTTTCTCTGCAAGCAAGTTTACTGCACCGGAATGAGGATGACGAACCACAAGAAGGTCTGGGTTCATAGCATTTAATGTCAAAGCAGTGTCTATTAAAGTTTCACCTTTTTTTATTGATGAGGCCTGCATGGCCATATTCATAACGTCAGCCCCTAGCCTTTTTCCGGCTATTTCAAAGGACGCTTGAGTTCTGGTTGAATTTTCAAAAAACATATTTATTTGAGTTACCCCAGTAAAGATTTTTGAATGCTTTGCATCGCTTCGGTTTAACGCAACATATCGATCAGCTTCATCCAAAAGTGATGTTATTTCGAGATCACTAAGATATTCTATACCAAGTAAATGTTTTGAACAGAACGTCATACAGGCTCCTTTATATAAGACTTATAGAAAGAGTTCGTAAATTCGACAAGTCATGATTGCTATAGTTTCATTTGCCTTATAATTTAGATGTATGGAATCAAAAATAAATTTTATGGATGCAATAGATCTACTCGAATGGCAGTTAGAGTTAGGGGTAACTGAAACAATAGGCAATCAAGAGATTAATCGATATTTAGAGGTTAAGCCAAAGAGTGAAAATAAAGTAAAAGCTAATATTGCCTCCAGTGAAAAAAAGGTTAGAGCGGAACCTACTTTAGTTGCGTCTTCAATGGCAAGTGCCGCGAACTCTTTGGATGACCTTGTTCAAGCAATTTCCTCTTTTGATTATTGTGATTTAAAAAAGGGGGCTCGAAACCTGGTCTTTTCAGATGGCAGTCCACACGCTAAAGTAATGATTATAGGTGAAGTTCCTGATCTTGAAGAAGACATGATTGGAAAACCTTTTGTTGGTGCGGCGGGGCAATTATTAGATAAGATGTTTAATGCTATCGGTTATGGGAGATCACTTTCTGACACCGCTCTATACCTAACGAATGTAGTACCATGGCGAACCCCTCAAAATAGATCTCTAACAGATGATGAGATGGAAGTATTGAAACCTTTTTTGGTGAGGCATATTCAATTGGTTCAACCAAGATTTTTGATTGTTATGGGTAACACGCCGATCCAAGTTTTACTGAATGAAAGTAGGATTACTAAACTTCGGGGAAAGTGGAAGACTTTCTCTGGAATTCCTACATTGCCGATGCTTCATCCTAGCTATTTACTACGCAACCCTTTGGCAAAAAAAGAAACTTGGGAGGATCTAAAAATGTTAAAAGTTAGGTTAGGAGAAGATTTGTAGTGGAGAATGGTTCAGAAAGAGAGTTTATTTCGTGTCGGATAGCCATACTAACTTTATCGGACACCCGTACATTGCAAGAGGATAAGTCTGGAGAATTACTTAAACAACGAATTCTGGCCGCTGGACACTCCCTTGCTGATCGAAAAATTCTACAAGATGATAGAGATCTAATAAGCAATCAACTTCGTATCTGGGTATCAGATCCAAATATCGATATAATCATTTCAACAGGTGGGACTGGCTTAACTGGAAGAGATGTTTCTATCGAGGCTCATAGAGATGTTTACGAAAAGGAAATAGACGCATTCTCAATAGTGTTTACATCAGTTTCTATGGCTAAAATAGGTACATCGGCTATTCAGTCAAGAGCGACCGCAGGTGTGTCAAATGGAACCTATTTATTTGCTTTACCTGGATCGCCTGGTGCGTGTATTGATGCTTGGGACGAAATATTGATTAAACAGTTGGATTATAGGCATAAGCCATGTAATTTTATAGAAATTCTGCCTAGACTGGACGAGCATAAGCGAAGAAAATAGAGATTAAACACATCCAAAATTAGGTTGATTATAAATAGTTAAAATTGGAGTTATTGAATTTATGCGCTTTTTTGGTAGGAGCCTTGTAGGTTTATTTATGATTTCTTTAACAGTAGGTTTATTAAGCTTTGCTGGGAGTTCAGTTTATTCAGCACTAGAGAAAAAATGGAGTAAGGAAGTAAAGAAGAGGCCAGCCAGAGAAAGAATTTTTTCTGCTGATGTGGTTTTGGCAAAAATGACTAATATAGTACCTACTATAAATAGTTTTGGTGAAATACGTAGCAATAGAACTTTGGAACTTAGGGCACCCCTAGGAGGTACTGTTGTAAAGCTTGCAGCGTCTTTCGAAGAAGGGGGTTTTGTAACCAAAGGTCAGCTTCTTTTAAAAATAGACCCTGCAGATGCTCAAACAGCTGTGGATGTTGCTAGGGCGGATTTAGCAGAGGCGGAAGTCTCATTTGTAGATGCTAGTGGATCTTTACAGTTAGCTAAAGATGAGTTGTCTGTGGATGTTGCTAGGGCGGATTTAGCAGAGGCGGAAGTCTCATTTGTAGATGCTAGTGGATCTTTACAGTTAGCT
>ENA-ORXF01000222-ORXF01000222.1-marine-metagenome-genome-assembly--contig:-NODE-222-length-43624-cov-14.017338_pt1 | contig 43624 bp, 27 predicted proteins | sample MGYA00237864_ERZ511476 | MGnify/ENA primary metagenome ERZ511476 (study PRJEB26306, sample SAMN06343908) | marine metagenome | isolation source: coastal waters | place: Atlantic Ocean: West Antarctic...
GTGTACTTTTTTCTTGAGATGAAGTAGTTGTAATTTGAGTACTTGTATGTTCACCAGAGATGCTTGGATTTGGAGTAGAGATGCTTGGATTTAGAGTACTGATTTTTTCAGCCGTGGTGCTTTGTATTTCAGTTGTACTTGTTTGCTTGGCATATGTTGTAGGAATTTGAGTAATTATTTGATCACTAGTAGTGGTTGGGGTTGGAGTACTGGTTTGTTTAACTGAAGTGGTTTGCATTTGAATAATTATTAGTTGAGTTGATGTGGTGAGAGGTGGGATACTTGTTTGTACAGGTGAGATACTTTGAGTTTTTGGAGTAGTTGCTTGATACGTAGTTATTGGAATATGATTAGTTTCAATATTAATACCAGAGGTAGTAAATTTATGAAAATCAGTGCTTGTGATGCCTTTTACTTCAGGATTTGTGCCAAATATTTTCGTCGTTTCCATAGTTTCATCATGTGCGATTACAATTCCAAGTATCAAAAGTGCGAGTACAAAGCGCATATTATATATCATCAAAAAAATTGTATATATATAAACTCTCTATTCGTATTTGTTTTTAGAGTGTCTATTTCAACGGGTTTAGTAATTATTTTTTACACAATAGAATGTAATCAGATTAATACATATTACATATTATAAAAAAATAAGTAATCTAGACAAATGTAAAAGTGGATCCAAGTAACTGAATTCAGGAAAGCATGCCATGATTACAAGAGAGCATAGACACACAATCAAAAATGTCAAAAAAATAGAAAAGTATGATATTTTGTGAGGTTCAGAATATTTACAAAATCTAAAAATTTCACATCATTGGCTTTGCCTTCCGCAATCTATGATTTGGTAAGCAAAATATGATCTGTTTGTCATATACATATTTTTTTTACTATAGATTTTATAGAGATGATAATAAGAATATGAAACACACCCCAACCAATCCAAAAATTTAATAAATTTTGATTTTTTATTTTGTGAGTATGTGCATGTAGAGGATTCAGACAAGTGTTATCATATTTATCTTTATTTTCAACAAAAAAACAAATCATCTTCCTCTTCTTCATTCTTCACATTTTTTCCATTATCCCAACAGCTATGGTAGCTGAATTCACCCTTTCTATGTGAAAAACACAGTCCGACATTATTCTCTGAAGTTGGCCTGTTAAACCTCTTCCAATATTTATAGTTTCCGAGATGTGATAATTGTGCGGAAAGAATTTGTTTTCTCTTCACTTCATTCAAACCCCCAATTTTTTGTTTAATGAATTCTATACGTTTTTTATGTTTTGTGTCAAATGATCCAGCATACTTGTTGTAAAGATATGATACACTTAGTAAATCTTTGAAAGTAAACAAGGACATAAATCCACAAACGGGTTCCCCTAACGCAGAGTCTCCGTTCAAAGTGGACATAATATAATCATTATCATGTTTAGGTATTTTCTTAGTGAACTCAGGATATTTCTCTTCACAGTCCGTAGGTCTTAACAACTCATGCTCCCAGTAAACATCGTCTGCAAGGTGAACGGAATTTATTATTCGCATTAACAACCATGTTTTTTTTGTACATTTCCTAAACTCAGTCATTGATGAAAAAATTTGTGAAGACGGTCTTTTTCTCAATTTGCCACCCATTAGCAGGTAATCGTCTATTCGTGGCAAATTCTTTAGTGAATAGTGCATAATATTTGATAGTATAATTGAAAATTGATGTTGAATGTAAGAATTTATTGACATTTCATTTACAATTTGTTCAAAAAAAAATTCAACAATCTTACGCATACAATCTTGGCTAATTTGATGTATTGAAGAATTCTGTCCAAGTCGATTGTGCAAAGCCATGCCAAAGCAAAGTTTGATATCTACCATAGAAAAATTGTCCATGATTGTAGGCATTCATGAATAATTTTCCTGAGCATCCATTTGTCTCTGTTTAAATGGGTATGAAGATCCGGAAATAGAATTGCAAAAAAAAAAATTTGGTTGTTGAGTACGTTCTCTTCAAGTAAACAAATGTGGATATGATTTGGATATATTCTAAAGGTTTTATTAACAATATATGTTGGATATGCCAAGCACAAAACAAGTATAGCATTTTGTCATCTATAAATTATAAATGATGTATTTTTTGGAATAATATATCAACACAACGGCACTTAAACCATTGATTATTATTTCATTATATTATATACAGCACAGACAGGAAGGTGGTCAGAAACTTCTATATCTGGGTACTCTAATAAAATATCATAATCAATTTGCTTAATCTTTTTCGAAGGAGAGTGAAATAGCAGACGATCAGTCCAACTTGGCATGTGGTGGTTTGGGGTTTTATCTGGCCTATAATTGTACAATGATGGGTTTTCTTTATGAACTTTGTACGTAGGCCTAAAATTTATTTCGTTTTCATCAAAACCAAATTCATTTTTCATTACAAATGCTTCCACGTCAAATTTTTTTTTGTCAAAGTGCATATGCCTCTCTGGTTTGTCATATAACATTCTCCAATTAAGATCACCACCAAAAATAATATCAAAGTCTAGAAATTTTTCCACTGTTGAATGATTTTTACTATACCAAGCATTACATTCATAAAGTATGTGACTAAAGTCCATGACCCTCTGTTCAAAAAAACACTTTTTGTCAGTAAGTGAGCGTGTGTCCTCATGTGCGTTCAAATGTGCTGCCAAAAAACAAATTTCTACATATTGATTTTTTTCTTGATCATGATACGTGATATCTGCACACAATGCCCCTTTGGTAACGGATTTTTGTCCAAACCCACTGTTCAAAACTGTTACTCTTGCATCAAAGTCTTGTATGTTAACTCGACCTGGATCAGCAAGTATCACTAAAATTTGGTTACTGCCTTCAATATTCTTCACAATCTGGTATTTTGGACAAAAAGATTCCACGATTTTTTTTATATCTGCTTGTGCATTATTATGTCGGCCCATGAATGCGTTTCTTACTTTTTCAACCTCTTGGAAAGCTAGCACGATGATTTTAGTGCTAACATTTTGAAGTTCTCGAATAGTGTTTGCACAATGCTCATCCAAGGCATGCTCGTTCACATTCCAAGTACACATAAAAATGTCTCCACGTAATTGATGTTTTGGTGTGTAAATTTCCTGGCACATTTCGTTGTAGTCTTTTGTGGTTTGCTCGATTCTTTTGTTGTATGCTTGCAGACATTTTTTGACATTCTCATTGACGTATTGTTTTTTTGAATAAGATTGATTTTGATCAGACATGTTTAACAAACAATTATTTTTTGTTTATATACATATGGCATTGACAAAAACATAAAATTTTTCATTTTCTGTCAAATTTTATCAAATATAAGAAAATGCGTTATAAAATTATGTTCGACAATTTTCCAGCAAACATCATTGTGTGCATAACGCTAAAGTGATTCATATATATGTAGTGTAAATTATTATCTAGTTAGTAAAAACGTGACAGATTATGGGAATACACTACAAATGCAAGAAAACGTGAAAAACCCTTTGTATTTTACATTATTGTGTGCTTTATATATATTGGAAGTTGAGAAATTATGTACAGAAATGAAATCTATACAGCATAATTTTCAAGACAAAAATAAAAGCAAACTTCGTAATATAAAAAATAATATAACATTATAGGCTGAAAATAAAAATACTTTCGGAATATATATAAAATACTGGTTTCATTCTATATTTATGAGCATAGTAAAATTTAGAACCTTGAAATGTGAACAATTTGTTTTGTGGTTCCAAACATATATATGTATACATTTTTCATGTTCTGACAAATCAGATGCTTGCATCACAAAATGTCAAATCCTGTATATTTTTATTTTTTTTGGGGGGTGCTGCTTGCAGTGATTGCAATGCCGGTTACACGGGTCCAACCAATGGACCCTGTGAAATTTGCACTGCTGGCAAATATAAGGAGTTGTCTGGAAGTGGTTCTTGCGAGGATTGCGTGTCTGGGAAGTATTCCATTTGGCCAGGAGCGACTTCATTGAATACGTGCCAAAATTGCATAGAGAACAGCAACTCGTTGGCTGGGAGCTCATCTAAGAGGGATTGTATATGTTTGGCAGGGTTCCAGTTTCTAGGTCGCAATGTGAACGGTATTTGCGGAGTGTGTTGGATTGGCACATATAAGTCTGAACCAGGTTTTCAAGCATGTACTTCATGCTTGGCCGGGACATACTCAGAAGCCGAGCCTGAAAACAGGGATAGTTCAGACGCATGTCAGAATTGCCCATCAAACAGCATTTCATTCTATGCAGGCAGCCATTCACTCAATCTGTGTAAGTGTAATGCAGGGTACATGCGAGATTTTGAAGATGTACTATGGTGTCGTGTCTGTGCGGCTGGCACGTATAAGATTGTTGCCTCGGATGAAGATTGCTATGAATGCGAGGCCGGGAAGTACTCCACAATAATTGGTGCACTCGTGGAAAATACGTGTCTAGATTGTGTAGCTGGAAAATATTATGTTGGCACAGGTGCTGCATCTGAAAGTGAATGTATTACTTGTTTGCCGGGTAAACATTCTCCTCGCGCTGGTGAAACAAACGGGGCAAATTGTGTTATTTGTGAAATCGGAAAATATTCTACAGATGCTTTTATTGGTTGTAAAGATTGTGAGGTCGGAAAGTATTCTCTTGATGGTGGTGAAAGGATTGGTTGTGAACTTTGTGAGCTCGGAACATTTGCCCAAGGAACTGGCACTACAGGACATTCTCAGGAATATAACCGTTGTGATATTTGTCTGTATGGAAAATACGCTGCGGTTAAGGGGCTTAGTACATGTACTCTTTGCACGGCAGGAAAATATCTTGGCTCGTATGGAGCTACATCAGAGGAGATGTGTGAAGAGTGTCCAATAGGAACATATGGGGAAAATAGTGGTGCAGAGTACGTAGATCAATGCACACTATGTGAAATGGGAAAATATTCCGCAGCTACTGGGGCCAATATAGAAAGTATGTGCCAGAATTGTAAAGCGGACTCCAACTCGGTTACGTCCAGAGTGCACTGCCAATGTAATGCTGGATTTGTTGGACCTAACGGAGGCAAGTGCGTGTCGTGTGTAGCTGGTAAGTATAAACCTTTACCTGGAAGTCAGTCTTGCACGGATTGTGTGTCTGGGAAGTACTCTAAGACAGTCGGCAACGATAACTCTGCTTCGTGTGAAAATTGTGTTTCTGGAAAATATTCCACTCGTACTGGTGCTTCTGTAGAGACAGAGTGTTCAGATTGTAAGGCTGGAACATATTTCACTGGTACTGGGGCTACTAAATGCACTGAATGTGGAAAGGGGAAATATTCCACACTTATTGGTTCTGTTCATGAGTATCAGTGCTCGGATTGTGTACCTGGAAAATATTCTACTACAATTGCTGCGTCCGTGGAGAGTATGTGTCTGCGTTGTGTGTCTGGAAAATATTCAACGAGTTTTGGTGCTTTTGTCGAGAGTACGTGTCAAAATTGCGAGCGCGGAAAATACTATGCTGGTACTGGAGCTAATCAGTGTGAGTCGTGTGGAGAAGGAAAATATGGCAAAGATAATGTTAATTTTATTAGTGAGGAGGTATCATGTCAAGATTGTATGCAAGGTAAATATTATGGAGGGACTGGTGGTATAGATCAGAATGTATGTATGCAATGCGATAAAGGCAAGTATTCAGTATTACTGGGCGCAACCACACAAAGTACATGCCAAGATTGTGGAAGTGGAAAATATTCTGATGTTTATGCAGCAAAATCAGAAAGTACATGCCAAAAATGTCCAGCCGGAACATATAAAGTTCACACTGGTGGTAGTTTGAGTGCATGCACAAAATGTAGATCTGGAAAATATTCTATGAGTACTGGGGCTAGTTCTGAGGATATATGTGATGATTGTGCAAAGGGAAAATATTCTACCACACAAGGACTTGATAATGCAAATAAGTGTAAACTATGTACACCCGGAAAATATGAAATTGGAACTGGTAAGACAATATGTACAAACTGTGGAACAGGAAAATTTTCTACAGGTAATGGTGCTACTACTGAAAATACATGTCTAGATTGTGGTGAAGGAAAATATCAATCTACAACTGGTCTGTCTGCATGTTTGCTATGTGGAACAGGAAAATATTCTGACGCCACTGGTGCTTCTTCTGAAACTGCATGTTTACATTGTGAAGCCGGAAAATATTCTACAACAACAGGGGCTATAAAAGAGGATATATGTATGAAGTGTGCAGCAGGCAAATATCAATCTTCTACTGGTGAGTCTGCATGTCAGAAATGTAATGCAGGAAAATATTTTACAGGAATTGGTGCTTCTATAGGAACTGCTTGTGAACATTGTGCCGCCGGAAAATATTCTGAAGAAACTGGTTCTACTGATTCAAATACATGTAAGACTTGTGAAAAAGGCAAATATCAGGATCTAACAGGTCAAGGTGTATGTTTGCCATGTAGAACCGGAAAATATTATACAGGAACTGGTGCTTCTGCCGAAACTATATGTCAACGTTGTGTGGCTGGGAAATTTTCTGAAGAAATTGGAGCTTCTGATAATAAAGTATGCAAAGATTGTCAACAAGGAACATATCAAACCGGCAATGGTCAGTCTGTATGTCAGAAATGCATTGCCGGAACATATTCTGATCAAATTGGGGCTACTGGATTTAGTGTATGTAAAAAATGTAATGTTGGAAAATATTCTACAACTCTTGGAGCTAATCTTAGTAGTACGTGTGAAGATTGTTTGCCTGGAAAATTTTCAAGAACAACTGGTGCTTCTGAAGAAACTACTTGTGAGCTGTGTGGAAAAGGTAAATATTCTGATGTGTCTGGTCGCCATTTTTGTACATTGTGCGAGAGTGGAAAATATTCTGATGTTACTGGTGCTAATCAATTAAGCTCGTGTCAATCCTGTGAAATTGGCAAATATCAAAACCAAAATGCTCAGAGCAGATGTGTCGAATGCGGAACAGGAAAATATTCCAGTGTTGTCGGAGCTGCTGTGGAAAGTGTATGTCAAAATTGTGCACGTGGAAAATATTCTGCAGCTACTGGTGCTTCTCTTGCGAGTACATGCCTGATTTGTGAATCTGGAAAATCTCAAATTCAAACTGGTCAGAGTAAATGTGAAGAATGTGATGAAGGCAAATATAAAACTCATGAATGGTCAGAAGAAGGTGGGTGTATGGAGTGCCCAATTCAAACAAATTCAGTGAGTGCCAGCAGCAAATGTACCTGTAACACTGGATATGAAATGATTAATGAAGAACATTTTACTTGCAAGGATTGTCATGTAAATGAATACAAAAATTCTAACACTGGAAAATGTCAACAATGTCCACGACATTCTGAATCTAGTGGAGATGGACTATTTTCCTGCAAATGCAGACCAGGTGCAACAGGCAACGACGGATATGACTGCAATTTGTGTTCACAGGGGTTTTATAAAGATGAGTTTGGAAGTATGGACTGTAAAGATTGTCCTATAAATTCAATATCTATTGTAGGGAGTAATTCAAGTGTAGCTTGCGAGTGTAACGCTGGATATTGGGGAGGATATGGTGAAACTTGTAACAAATGTCCAGAGTATACAAAGTCTGCACACGGAACAAAAACAAAAAATGGATGTAATTGTTTGGCAGACAGGTGGGGTACTGATGGCATATGTTCAGAATGTCAAAGAAACTCTATATCCACATTTGGTTCAAAAACACAAGATAATTGTAAGTGTGTCTCTAATTATTACACAATTGGCAAGTCGTTGACCTGTCACAAGTGTCCAAAAAATTCATATTCAGAATTTGATAGCCAAGACGTGAAATCTTGTATTTGTGATGCTGGGCACAATCCCATAAATACTCTGGATGAAATAACATGTGAACCTTGTGAAGCTGGTACATATAAAGAAATTGTAGGCAACATAGCTTGTATTGAATGCCCCATTAATACATACCAAAATATAGAAGGAAAATCTGATTGTGAAGGATGTCCAAATAATTCAACTTCTATAGAAATTGGGTCAAATAGTGTCGTATCATGTAAATGTAATCCTGGTTTTTCGGGTTCACATGGTCAGTTGTGTGTACAATGTACCAAACACAGTACAAAGTTACAAGTAGGAAATTTTGCATGTGAATGCGATCCTGGCTATTTTGGAGATGATAATACACAATGCACTATATGTCCAGAACACAGTACAAAGTTACAAGTAGGAAATTTTGCATGTGAATGCGATCCTGGCTATTTTGGAGATGATAATACGCAATGCACTATATGTCCACAACATAGTACAAAATTACAAGTCGGAAATTTTGCATGTGAGTGTGATCCTGGCTATTTTGGAGATGATAATACACAATGCACTATATGTGCGGAAAACACTAAAAAGGAACATAAAGGAAGTCGAAGTTGTACAAAGCACACGCCTATGAATATACAATGTTTTTGCAACAAAAAATAAAAGATACTTTGAACAATTTATCAAAATGTAAACAGACTTTATTCGTGTACAACATACAAAAGTCAATCATACAAAAAAACAGAATATCTAATATTATGTTAAGAACATATGATTTACTCAGAATCTTGAATTGTAAACAATATTGTTTTGTTTCGGCATATACATATATATATATAAATTTACTATTCTTGTGAATACAAAATGAATACAAAATCATTTTTGGTTGTATTTTTCGTTTTGGTAATAGAATCCGACATACATTTAATAAATGCGGAAAAATTCTGTATAGAACCAAAAGTTAGTACTATTTTATGTGAAGGTACTAACTATAAATGTGGTGACTGTGACTTACCTGTACCTGGGGTTGAACCTGGGTTTGACAGTGGAGTCATAAGTGATGGACAATGGGGATATTATGAACCACATATCACTTGCACATGGACAATTGAGTCTACTGGTATAATTGATTTCAGCTTCACAACATTTAGCACGAGTTTGTATGATGATTATGTTACTGTACGGAAATGTACAGATCAAACATGTACACAATCTATACAACTTGGTAGACATTCAGGATCTATGAATTTGATTGTAGATAGAGAGAAGATGACAGGTTATTTGACTGATAGCACATATCGTTTTCTACAAATTGAATTTGTTACAATAGCTAGTACGTACCAATATCTAGGCTTTAATAGTGTTTGGAATAGTGTACAACCATACTGTGATCCATGCTTACCAAATTCTGTATCACCTGTTGGTAATATTCCTGGCATAGAATGTGAATGTAAACCAGGCTACACAGGACCAATTGGAGGGACATGCACAGAATGCCCTTCTGGAAAGTATAAATCCATTCATGGAAGTGCTGTTTGTTCAAATTGCGTCAGTACCAATTCTTTCTCAAAAAATGGATCTATTCATATTTCAAATTGTAAATGTAATCCAGGTTATGTTGAGACAGTTGGTGGACAGTGTACTGCTTGCAAGGAGGGCACATACAGAAAATTTGAAAAAGAATGTATTGTGTGTGGAAGCCCCCAACCATATTACTTCAAATATTACCAATTTCTGATTGATGCTAGGCAATGGGGGGTTTGTAGCCGTTTGCGTCAGATAAAGCTATATGATTCTGAAGGCACGTCAGTCTACCCAGATCTTGTAGTACCATACGGAGCAGGCATAGTTTTTGCCAGTGGTGGTTCTGCTACTGACTATATTTATTCTCCAGAAGTTAACGGCTGTCGTATATCATTTAGTTTTGACGAATATACTGATATAAAATCTTATAAGATCAAGCTTGGGTGGACTGGATATAACTCTGATATGAGGCCCATACAAGTACAATTGTACGCTTCGTTGAATCCGCTGTTGAATGCAGACTCAAAAATGGATTGGAATTCAGACTCACTACTACTTCATGTCGAATCGAGTATGTTTCCTCAGGGTACACCAACAGGGAGTGAGTTTGAGTTTACAAACCTTCTTGAACCCTATAATTCACCTTTATTCATTGGCCGTTCCACCTCGCCGACAAAAAGTATAAGTACCCTTGATTGTGTGTGCTTTCAGGGGACAACAGGGATAAACGGAAAATGTGATCAATGTGCTGCTGGGCAATACAAAAATCAGGTTGGCACCTCACCGTGTGTGTCATGTGATCCAGGTACATACAGTGAGCAGCCTCTGGCATCAGTGTCATGTACAAATTGTCCGTTACACACAACATCTCTTGCAGAAAGTAGCTCTGTGACGCAGTGTGTATGCAAGCCGGGGACTTTTGGTGACCATAATGGATGTGATTTATGTGTAGCAGGATCATACAAGACAAATTCATCAATTTATTCACCTCCAGACCCCCGTTGTGGGGTCTCCTTAATATGTCCACCATGCCCTTTATGCACAATAGGAAAATATTCAACAAGTATTGGTAGTTCTTCTGAAAGTTCATGTCAAAATTGTTTAGCTGGAAAATATTCTGAGGTTTTAGGGGCTCCTGTTGAATCTGCGTGCAAAAAATGCGAAGCTGGCAAATATCAAGATAAAACAGGTAAATCTGTATGTGTGATATGTCAGAGAGGAAAATATACTACTAGTCCCGGTACAATTACATGTGAAAAATGTGAAGCTGGAAAATATTCTACAGCTACAGGGGCTACTAATGCAAATACATGTCAACAATGTTCAACTGGGAAGTACAGAATTGAAACAGGTGGTACCAGTGCCAATTCATGCACAAAATGCGGAAATGGAAAATATTCTACAAATACTGGAGCTACACTTGAGAATACTTGTCAACATTGTGAGAGTGGAAAATATTCCACAGCTACTGGTGCTTTTCTTGAAAATACATGTCAAAACTGTCATGTTGGCAAATATCAAATAGAAACAGGTAAGTCTGTATGTGTGCAGTGTGCAAAAGGAAAATATTCCACAATTATTGGGTCTTTCAGTGAGAGTACATGTGAAGACTGTAGAGCCGGAAAGTATTCTGCAGCTATTGGTGCTGCCTCAGAAAGTACGTGTGCTGATTGTGTAGCTGGAAAATATTCTGATGTTCTCGGGAGTACAGTCTGTGTGTCATGTGTTACTGGAAAGTATTCAGAAAGGATTGGAACGATTGGAAATATTTGTCAAGACTGTCCAGTGAACACATATTCACCGGAAAGCAGTACAAATATTAATTCTTGTGAATGCAATGCTAATTTTTTCGGATCTACCCCAGAAACTTGTGAAGGATGTCCATTAAACTCTATTTCAGTGAAGAATAGTAAATATATTGCGGCATGTAAATGTAAAGCCAATTTTTACGGATTAGACATAGATAACAAGTGTGTTGAATGTTCTGAAAACTCGTATTCTATTGTGGGTAGTGAAAGATGTAATTGTAATGCAAATTTTTATGGGTCAGTGAATTATGAATCGACTTCTAATAATGTTGATTGTAAACAATGTCCTTCAAAATCAACGTCCTTAAAGGGTAGCAGCAAAATACAAGACTGTAAATGCAATACAGGTGTAGAATTTTTGGGTATGACAAATACATTTACATGTAATTCTTGTAAAATTGGATATTACAAGAACACAATTGAAAATATAAAATGCCAAACTTGTCCATCTTTTTCCACATCTGTACAAACAGGTAGCACCTCTATTAGTGCATGTATTTGTGTTGCAGGATACACTTTCATAAATGGAGGTTGCCAAGCATGTACAGCAGGCACATACAAAGTTGAAATTGGGGATTTTCCGTGTACAGAATGTGAAATTGGAAAGTATGGTAAAATTACGAACGCATTTTCAGAACAAAGTGCATGTATTAAGTGTCCTGTGCACACAAATTCAGTGATTGGTAGTAGCAAATGTACCTGTAACACTGGATATGAAATGATCAATAAAGAAGAATTTACGTGCAGGGATTGTGATGACAATCAATACAAAGATACAGACACGGGAAAATGTATAAATTGTCAAGGAACTTCACAGTCTGATGGTGATGGCATAGATTCCTGCCAATGTGAACGCGGAACCACAGGTACAAATATAGAGAATTGCATTTCGTGTGCTGAGGGGTCATACAAAGACAACATTGGAAGCGCGTTGTGTACAAGTTGTCCTGCGAATACTATATCAGTTCAAGGGAGTACTGATGAGGATTCTTGTGTTTGTGATATAGGATATACCAATAAAAATAACTTAATAGGAAAATTAGCATGTGAGTGTGATTCTGGCTACTTCGGAGAAGATAATACAGAATGTACCATATGTCCGCCAAATTCCAAGAAGGAACTTAGCGGGCCTGGACATTGTACTTTGCATGAGTCCAATACATTAAATTGTTTATGTAGATAATAGACAAGTATATTAGTGCATATATATCAAATGTGTGATATTTCCAATTGATTGAATAAAGTTATACATAACATTGTAAAAAATATATAAGGAGTGTAATTGTTTACTATTAAATGAAATTTATCTTTACCTTATTTTTAATATTTATATTCAATTTTCTGCATATACAAGCCCAAATTTGTGATGTGGGATTTAATGTAAATAAATCACACCTGAGTGGTGGGTCACATACTGGTGATAGTAATACAGACAAATGTTTCAATACAGGGGAAAAAATATATTTTGATGTGATGCCAGACAGTACATATATTCATTTAAATAGTTCAGGTACATTCCATGATGATTGTAAAAAAGATTCTGTAAGTGGTTTTTTCGATACTGTAATTTTCTGGTCTGCTGTGCAGATTGATATAAACGCAGAAAAACTCTTTACTGGTGATATGAAATTTGCTACTCGTACACGTGGTAGTGGATGGCGTGATATAAGTGATATTGTTGATTGTGCTGGTTCTAAATTATTACAGGCAGAAGCCGTGATAGATCTAACCAGCACTCCATACGCCATCAAAAACGACGGACTTGTGACTGACGATTTTGAGTGTGAGGTGAGTATGCTGACAAACACTGAGGAGACTAAGTCTTGTTCTCAATGGACGTTGTCCGGATACAATGGAGCAATGAGTATAAAATGTGTAAATAACAATCAAATATGTACAATAAAATGCGGTGGTTCTTCTGCTCGATGTAGACCCACTAATAATTATATCAAATTAACAAAAAAAGATGTGCAGGCTGTGAATATATGTCCAACTACTAAATTATGTACTAAATGTAGGGAAAATAGTGCATCAATGGTCGTATCTGATACATGTCATTGCAATACAGGATTTTACGGTAATAAAGATGAAACATGTGCAAAATGTGAAGCAGGAAAATACAAGAATATCAACATAGCAGATAATGTGATTTCAGGTCGATCGGCAACCACATCCGAAAACAAAGATGGAAATATACAATCCACTTGGTCATTGACAGATGGAATTAAAAATGACTCATTTGTATTTGAATCTAAAGATATGGCATTAATCCATATGGATCTTACAAAAGTATTTATGGTAGACTTTATTCGTATCTATAATCAAAGAACGTGTTGTATTAATGAAGTCGATATTTTCGAGATTTATTTAACTGAGACAAATACATTTCAAAAAAACAATGCGTGTGAGTTTGTGAGAGTGATTTCAGATATTACTGATATAAAATGTGGTGTGAATGGACGGCACTTGTGGATTACAACATCTACTGCGAAAAGTACTATAAGTTTATCGGAAGTTGAGGTATTTGAAAGCCTGCCATGCTTGAATTGTGCTGTACATTCTTCATCACTTACAGGTTCTGGTACTTGCCAGTGTAATCCAGGTTTTACTGGAGCTGATCCAAAAACGTGTACAAAATGTGAGGCAGGAAAATACAAATCAAATTTAGGATCTGAGGCATGTGTAGCATGTCCTTTGAACAGTTATTCTGTGACAATTGGTGGTGACAAGATTTCTTCATGTTCTTGTAATTCTGGATATTATGATGTGCCTAGTAACGTTTGTAAATCTTGTGAAAGTGGAAAGTATAAGACAACATCTGGGTCTCATATGTGCACAAATTGTCCAGCTGATACATATTCGTATGACACTGCACAAATTAGCAAAACAACTTGTGAGGTGTGCTCACCCAAATCATCTTCTTTGCCTGGAAGCTCTCACATTGATTCATGTATTTGCAATGAAGGATATTATGAACATCCATCTGGTTTATGGAAATGCAATGAATGTTTGATGGGGACATATAAGGATGTTTTGGGTGATCATAAGTGTACATCCTGTCCAATCAACACATATCAGTCAGTATTAGGCGCCACAAACCCAGATTCTTGCAAAAGTTGTCAATATAAATCCAGTTCACTAATTGGCACCAGTAGTTCACACTCGTGCTTGTGTGATCCCGGTTATACTGGCAATTTTGCAAAAAAGTGTACCATATGTGAAGCCGGGAGTTACAAAATGACAGCAGGGAGTGCTGCTTGTACACTTTGTACACCTGGTAAACACAGCACAGTGGAAGGTGCGACTATTGATTCTTGCACGGATTGTAAAGCTGGCACATTTACACAAGTGCCTGGTAAAACAGAATGTAGTAGTTGTGATGCAGGAAAATATAACAAATTTGAAGGGAGCAATGATATCATTGCGTGTATTTCTTGTGTGCCAGGTAAATACTCTTCTTCTCTTCAAGCTGTTTCGGAAACAACGTGTGAATCTTGTGTTGAAGGTACATTTTCTATACAAAACGCTGCCACGTCATTTCTAAGCTGCACAAAGTGTGGTGTAGGATCATATTCTACAATTTTGGGCGCAAATACCGAAAGTAGTTGCCAATTATGTGGTATGGGAAAATATTCTGGAAATTTTGGTGCAAGCACAAAAGAAACTTGTCTAGATTGTATAGCTGGTAAATATTTACAAGTCCTCGGTGGTACCAAAGACACTGATTGTATAGCGTGTAACACAGGAAAATTTTCCACAAATATTGGTGCTGAAAATAATAACACATGTTTATCATGTGAGGAAGGAAAAAATTCATTGTCAGCTAGTGATAGTATTGACGACTGTTTAAATGTATGTGGATTTGGGGAGACTGGTATAGCAGGAAATTGTAAATCGTGTTTGGCAGGAGAATATAAAAATGAATTAGGAACAGCACTTTGTTCATTTTGTCCAGAAAATTCGCAAAGTACAATAAAAAGTGAATTTTGTTCATGTAATGTAGGCTACTACAAAATATTGGATGGAAGTTGTGATGTATGTGAAACCGGAAAGTTTAAGTCTAATATAGAATTGGATGATTGTGTGGATTGTGTTGCTGGGAAATATTTGGATGTTACTGGTGCAATATCTATTGCTTCATGTATCGATTGTGGAACTGGTAAATATTCTAGCACACTAGGTGCCAAAAATGTAAATGTGTGTTTGGACTGTGTAAAAGGGAAATATTCAAGTCAGAGCGGAATGGATGGAGAGTATAAATGTAGCTCTTGTATCCCTGGTACATTCTCTATTACAACTGGGGCAACGTCTGATATAAAATGTACCAAATGCGATTCTGGCAAATATTCTAATCATATTGCAGCAAACTCGGCTATTTTTTGTGAAAATTGTGAAAGGGGTAAGTATTCAGATGTAGCAGGCATGGTCGTCGAAGATACATGCAAACACTGTCCAACAGGAAAAGCATCTCCTCACTTTGGTGCGAATTCAGAAACCACATGTGAAATGTGTAATCCAGGAAAATATGCAGACTTATCAGCAACAATATATTGTAATTTATGCCCACCAAATTCAACTAATTTGGAATATGGAAAGAAAAGAATTGTTGATTGTGAGTGTGTAGCAGGATATTCTGGACAAAATGGAGCCTTGTGTGTAAAATGTCCACCAAATACAAAAAAGGAAGCAATTGGTCCGGGTGATTGCAACAAACACATAAATATTAGTAAAGACATGCTTTGTTCTGTTTGTCAGTAAATATTTCCAATTAATTTCAGTACATTACTTACACATGATTTACTAAATATTATTAAACAGTGTCAATTTCATAAAATGAACCAGCAAATTGTATTTCTGGTAAACAAAACTTTAATCTTATGGAATAAGCATGAAAATGGACAAAAAACATAGAACTATATGTAATACAATTGGAATGGATTTTCTTCACAATTCTGACACACATCGTCCTGTTTGAGTATGTTATAGTTTGCAGAATAAAGGTTATCAGTCGCATCGTTTGGTTTTTCATGACGACTGCCACTATTGGAGTGATGACTTTCATGATTTCTAGGATGATGAGCATTTGTATATTTTTGCGGACACAACATTTGACGAACACAAAATAGACAACATATACATAAACAAAAGCTTCCTACAATTATAGCAATCAAAATCGGAATACTCAGATTATTGCTTTCTGTTTGTATTTCTTGTATTGTGCTTACTTTTGTAGAGTGGGTGATGCTTGTGCATTGAGTCACATTATCACAATTTTCGCTTTTTAGTTTGGGATTACTTGTTTGTACTGTGGATTGTGTACTCACTGTAGTCTGAATCATCTGTCCAGATTTACGAGCATGTGTGGCTAGTTGATTTGTTGAATCTGTATTGCGATTTGAATTATATTTAAGATTTTGTTCTATTTCATTTGACAATGCATTTGCTTTACTTAGCATTTGTGTTTGTTGATTTTCATTCCCTGTAAATTGTAGGTTGGCAGTAATAATAGCATCAGTAAATGAGTCGATACTTATTCCAGCTTGAATATTACACTCTTTGGTGGTTTTTTCATTACACTTGAACTTAAATATCTTATCTGTACTCGTTTCTGTTTGTAACAATCCTCTTCTCCTAAGCTGAGGCGGAACAATTGAATTGGATTTCAGATTACACACCAAAACATCTACTACCTGATGATGTTTTTGATGTGGAATCAGTTGGACTGTTTTAAGAATTTCCTGGCTGTTTTGAGGGTCTGTAACACGTTTGACTGCATTCGCCGCTAACTCTGAACATGCTTTGACATTGAAGTAAAGCTCACCATCTTTTTGTTTGCTCAAGATGAAAGTATCTTTCAACGCAGGTGACACGACAAAATCTGACATGTAATCTGTGATAATATCAAAAGAAAATGTATCGCTAATATTAAAGAGAAAATCTGTTTTGATACTAACACTTAAATCTTTTACTGTACTGGATGTATCGTCCACAAATACTTTCATTTCATCTACTGTTGCTTCAGGTGTAGAAAATCCTATGAAATCTACTGGTGCATCAGATATAAGACACAGTTCCTGATCACCAATAAATATTAACTGGTGTATATCAGGACACTCGCAAATATTTCTGTCCTCTGCTTTGGTAAATAAGCCATAACATTCACATTGACTTTGGCTTACACTACCCTCTTCAGAAAATGCGTTTTCAAAACATGAGCTACAAGCTGTAGATTTTTGTGAATCAGAAAATTTACCATATGCACATTGTTGGCACTGAGATGTTAACCCTACGACACTTGAATATGTGCCGGTGGGACAAGGCGTACAAGCACTTTCGAAAATACCACCTCTGCTTGTCCTGTATGTACCAATTGCACATTCCGTACATTGAGATTCATAATTACCAGTGCTCTTGGTGGTGGAATACTTGCCCTCCGGACAAGTCATGCAAAATGTAGAACTATTTCTTCCTTTTTCAGAAGAGAATGTTCCTGCCGGGCATTTATTGCAAGTATCAAGGCCCTCATTACCAATTTCTGAAGACCATGTTCCAGCTGGACACATCTCACATGAATTTATATTCTGCGTATTTATTTGTTTATATTCTCCTGACTTACATATAATATCAGTACAAGTTCCAAATCCGGGCAAAGCCTGGTTGTCACTAGAACAAACTAAACAATCGCTATTTTTGGTCATGCCTTTTGATGTTGTGAATTTTCCATGCTCGCAGTTCACACATCCATTTATGTTGTTATTATCTAGTTTACCATATTTCCCCATTTCACAATGTTCACATTCATTATTATTACCGAGTCCGATAACAAATGAATTTTTTCCTAATACACATGTTTGACAAGAAGCAATGTTATGAGCCCCAATTGTTTCAGAGAATGTACCAGCAACACAAGATTCACAAATAGTATGAGTTTCTGTGGCATACTTACCAGTAGAACACGCGGTACATGTGTTTTCTGTAGTAGCACCGATTTTGTTTGAAAACGTACCATTTCCACAAAGTACACAAGCTTGTTCGCCAATCAACCCAGTTTGTGTGTTAAGTTTGCCAGCAGGACATGACTCACACAGAGTTAACTCAGATTGAGATCCAGTATTAATATTTTTTGCAAATTTTCCCATACTACATCCAATGCAAGATGATTTTCCATTTTGATTCTGATATTTACCTACATCACAATTTTCACACACACTGGCGCTGGAACCACCCACTATCAATGAAAATTTTCCACTCTGACAAGATGTGCACGAATCTTGGCCAGTTCTCTCTTTATAATATCCAGCCTTACATTTCACACAATCTCCATCAAATAACTCATAACCAGCATCACAGACACATGCTTGAAACCAAATAGAATCGTCTTGATTGTAAGAATCGTTATCTACGTCTGTGTTTGTTCCATTGGCACATACGCTACACTTGAAAGTACTGAAATCAGATTTATAGTTACCCTTAGTACATATTTCGCAGTTTCCAGCAACATTTTCTTCTCTCCCAGCTACACACGTGCATTTATCACTTCCAATTATACTGTTTGATTTTTCGGCACAATTTTGGCATTCAGTTGGTCCAATTGTATCTTTAAATTTACCAGCTTCGCATGAGGAGCAATCTCCAAAAACGCCAGTTGTGCCCTTGGCACACATTGCCGTACAATTTATGATTGAATTACTGCCTCTTTTAGATTGCAAAGAATTTGGACATATTTGGCAATCTGTACTTGATGTTGCTCCTATAATATTAGAATATTTTCCATTGTCACATAGCTCACATTCGATGTCGTTGATAGACGACTTGAAGCTTCCAGCTTCACAGGATTGACACGAATTAATAGAAATTCCTCCTAATGTCATAGAATATTTCCCAACTTCACAAAATTTACAATCAAAATTTCCAATCTCCGATTTATAAGTACTTACACCACAACGTTCGCATGTTATCGTCCCTAACGAATCAATAGATTGTTTATATCCAATATTACAAGTACAATGATGTTGAAATTTTGTACCCATACTGGAATTAGAATTAGCATGACAATACTCACATTGGTCACCTGACGTTGCCCCGAAAGATGGTAGATATTTGCCCACACCACATTTGGTACAATTTTGGTCTCCCAATACATTTTTAAAATGTCCCATTGCGCATTGGTTACAATTCAATTTATCAGTAGGATTTAAAGAATAACCACGCTGGCAAATGCAATTGTCAGCACTAGTGCTTCCTGGTATTGATGTGGAGTTTGATGCACAAATCATACAACTGGTTTCTCCTACATTCTCGGAATATGTACCAATTGCGCACAACACACATGCATCTTCATTAATGTCATCTTTGAATTTACCAGCACTACAAGCCTCGCAATTAGAAGCATTTCCTTCAAAACCAACTTTACATAAACATGAAGAAATTGTTCTTTGTGCTTGATTGCCAATATTGGAAGAGTGTTCGGGACACGTTGAACAAAGTCCATTTCCATATTCGTTTTTATATGTATCTTCGGGGCATGGAACACACTTTCCCCCCTCGGTCTCAATTGTATAGCCCGGGTTACATGCACAAGATGTAGCATTTTCTACTGGTGAGCTATTTAAATCTCCACACTCTTGGCAATTGCTATTTCCATATATTTCCACTTCTGAGAATGACAATGCTCTGCTATCTTCACTTTTAATGATCAAGTAATGTCCAGCTATGTTACATAAAATATCACTATAGTCAGAAGAAATTTCTGTGTTACACTTATTAGATTCAGAGTCATACTCCTCATTATCCGATACCACGTATACCGTAAAACCAACGTAACTATCAGCAGCATTACAGCAAGTTTGTGAATTATAAAATCGTATATTACCTACCATCACAGACGAAGTATCTTGAGCAATTTGTATTTTCACAATCCAATGACTAGACTCAGCATCAGCCATAATAGCAGCATTATTTTGTAAATTACCATCAAACCATGCACGCATCTCCTCCAAGGGTTTCGTGTCTAATTTGGAAGCATCACTTACACCAAAAGCACATTGATGTTCTCCAGAATTCTTATTCTGATTATAATCATAGTCTGATGTACCACATACAAATTTTTTGTAACGTGCTATGTTTGATGGAGTCTGCTTATATTTTCCTACATCACATTTACCACACGTCAAATCTTCTTTTTTATCGAATCCAGCATCACATTGACACTCTCCACTTCCATCTACATTCACGCTATTTTTTATACATATTTCACATTCTTTTACAATATCACATTCCAAATTCTTATTATTTGTAAGGTTTGGTGGATATTCTACCAATTCTAAGTAATCTTTGCTGACATGACACCAGGCTGATGATCCACCACATTTCATTGTACACAATTGGTTATTCTCAGTACATTCGATTACCATTTTCCCGTTAAATCCCTCTATCGTCCATTGTTGACATGTTCTCGATGTCTCTGTGTTAACGTCCATCACTATATTACAGTTTATCAGTATTGTTTGATCTTCAACCTTGTTCTTCACTGCAAATCCAACATTTCTAAGATCGACAACTGCGGTAGATGACAAGATATCTTTACCACCACAATCAGCAATATCCAAAAAGTCTCTATATCCACTTCCTGTAATTCTATTTGAAAAGGAATTTTTTTTTGTATTGATTTTACAATCAATATTATTTGGTCCACAATCAATTTGTAATGCAGACCATTCCATTCCTGTATCAAAAAATCCGTTATTTGCATCAACAGTACAATCATCATGATGCGCGGCTGTTCCATTCATTTGAACTTTATTTGTTGTTTTGTCTACCTGATAATATTTTGTAGTTCCAGTTCTGAAACAACTTCCAATTTCCATTTTATTTGATTGTGCGTTCTTATTAAATGAAAATCCAATGTCGCATATTTTAATATCATTTGTATTCACCGTCTTCAATGACATACATACCAAGTGAAGAAGTATAATATTCTTATATTGCATTTATATTTTTTCATCTTCTCTTTATATACATATACCTCACTTGGTCAAAAAACATTTGTCTTGAAAAACATTATTTCTTTTTAGGAATTATGGTCCCACTGACTTTATTCGTCTAATATTTGACAATTTACCGACTATCACATTTTAAAATTTTTATTGCAAAACGTACAAAATTTCACACACAATTTACCTATCTAAATATTTATTTTGCTAGACACAAGGGCGAGTGATGATCCATTTTGCCCCAAACACATTCTCGTGTGACAGTCCATTATCTGGAAATTTGTTCTCGAGCACACATATTTTATCCATGAAGTCCACAAATTTCTCGGATTTTTCTTCAAAATTCTCATCATCTTCATCACAAAGGTCGCCGAATTCACCATCTCCAATGTTCTCGAAGACTCTCTTGCCATTTTCAAGCAAAAGAAAAAGTCTTTTTTTGACTAACTTAGACTTGGTGGCCTTGTTGATGTCGGCTGTGTAAATAGTCACTTCACTCCCTTCAGAAGCGTCGATGATAGTAACAAAATATATATCATCTACAATTTCACCTTGCTCTGCCTCATATACATCACGAGACTTTTTCCCGAGCATGCCAGTAGACATTTGATTTGTGGATACATCACAAATGACCTTATGATCATTATAAATGCAAAAAATCCCGAAATAGATTTTCCCTCTTGTGCTACATGCCAAAAATAAATCTCTTTTTTTTACTACAAATATTTCTTGGAATATATAACTTTATATCTCGTTACAATCCACAAAACACAATTGCAATGAGACATGTTGTAGAATTATTGCACATTTTAAAAAAATTTTCTTTTGTAAATTTCACAAGGTGAATTCCATTACTATCTGTAAGATTGGTCCATTCTGTTGTCATCTTTATTTTTCCATCACATTGAAACATCAATGTCACTTCGTTGTTTACATGCATAGATTTATTTCCAATACTACTTACTCCAAATGAAATATTTTGATCGTTTGCATTTGCAAAAAACGTGTACAATTCTTCATCTTTTTCGAAATATTCATTCCTATTTACTCCACGATACGCAATACGAATGCTCTGATTGTTCGGAACTGGAATAATATTCTTTTTATGACAAAATTGTAAATGATATTTCATGGCATTTAAATTCATTTTGATCAACTCCTTACAGAAAGGCAAATTGCACTTATAATCTGTCTTCAGATTGCAAATGTCTGATTTTTCAATCATATTTGTCATGTTAATGCAAGATACCTTCCTGTGACTGGGATCTATATTATTACATATACTTGGTAAAATATGATGAAAATGAGATTTTTTGTATTTTTTGCATTCTACAAAATCTTTATTTTTAGATTCATGTCCACAATCAAATCCATGATCGTACTTCCCAGCAATGGCAAGGATTAGATCTTTTTCTTGAATGGACAAAGGCATTTTGCTTTTTTCTTTTACTACTTTTTGTTTTGCTACTTTTTGTTTTGCTACTTTTTATGACAGCATAGTACCCGCTTATTACACTTGTACAAATGGGATGATCCTATTTCAGGAAAATCAGTAAACTAATAAAAAAATATGATGTGTTTGTATTTTTCAACATGTGATATAAATCCTAAACATATATAAACACATAAAATATAAAACACATGAAATATAGATAAAATGGAATTAAAAGAAAATCAAAAAATCGAAGAAGAGACGGACTGTATTCAGAACTCTATACTCAGTCTCAATGATCAAATTCTGCATCATAAAATTCTGGCAAAAGATGATGGATGCATATGCCCACTCGACATACAAAATTTAGAAATAATAAAATATATATTTTGCAAACTTCATATGTTAAATGGAAGGATATCTTTGCTTTTACAAAAAATATTAGAATTGAAATCTGAGATCCACCGTAATCGAAATCAAGAATTCTTAACAAAACTTTTTTTATTAATTGAAGAAAAATGTCTAGAAATTGAGTATTTAAAATATGAAGTAAGTGCATATGAATTCAAGGAAAAAATATACACCTCTTATTTGTCTAAATATGAATTGACATCAGAATGTGCTTCTTGGCTCGTGCAATGTGTCAACACAGAATCAATTGAAATTCGATTACAAGCAATGGAAAATATAGTCTCAAGACTAAGAGAACCCGTTACAGTTCATGTAATTGAAAAAATGGTCTCAAGCTCAATAAAACCCTTAACAGTTAATGTACCTGCCGTCATTGTCGCAAGACGAAAAAAAAAATTTATATATAACGATGGAAAAATATAAAAGTCATTAAAATAAATGATTAATAAAATACGCATATGGCACACAATAAAATACATGCCACATAAGGTACAGATTAGTAACAGTTTTCACTTCAAAAATATCCTAATTTGCATCATTTGTGTCATTCACATTCATTTGACATTTGCATCGGATATAAATTGTTATGATTTTACTGTCAACGGAAATATTTGGGAAAATTGGTGGGAGGAAACATGTGTTGGTTACACATCAAATAATGATTGGTGCAATACAAATACTGGCTCTATATCATCTCCGGCGTACCCATCATCAAGTGTGTGTTGTGCTTGTGGAAGTGGAACCAATATTGCCACTGAAAGTAACTTAGTTGACTGTGATGTTGGAAAATGTTGTAGTTCGTGTGTTGACTGTAATCAGCATACTGATAATGAACTAGAGTTGGCAGGTTCTGTGGAGGGATGTAAATGTGTCAGTGGAGTAGGTTACATTTCCAATCCAGATGCCACTGCAAATGAGATGTCGTTACGCGACTACGCCTTGGGAAAATGCATTAACAAAATGTGTAATGTCGGAAGTTATTTATCTGGTGGCATATGTGAAATCTGTCCATTTGGCACAACTTCACTGGTGGGAAGCACAAATATACTAGATTGTGTATGTGATGTTCAATTTAGTTTAAATGATGATGAAAAATGTGTAGCGTGTGAAAATGGGAAATTCAAAGCAGTTGTAGGCACGACATCTTGTGAAGTATGTACATCAGAATTTGATTCTGGTTTTTGTGGCATATGTAATAATGGTGAGAGAGATGAAAATGGCAATTGCCAGTGTAAAATTGGATATACTGGGAGTGATGGAAATTGTAAACTGTGTTCATATGGAAGTTATAAAACTGAGGTCGGGTCGTCTCTATGTGTTGAATGTGAAGCTGGTAAATTTACAATTTCTGAAGGTACCTCTACCAGTTTAGGTTGTTTACATTGTCCAGACGGTTCTCAGTTGAGCAACCACATCCAAACAGGTCTTACAATTGCTAATTGTTTATGTGATGCAGGAAAAACTGGAAGTATTGCGACAGAATGTATGAATTGTGATATTGGAAAATATAAGAATATATTAGGAAGCTCACTTTGTTTAGATTGTGTTTACTCCACTTCTGTATCAGGTAGCACAAGTATTTATGATTGCCAATGTAATCCTGGGTTTACTGTTAATGCAGATGCATTATGCACTGCATGTGAACCTGGAAAAATGAAAAATACGTTTGGAAACAATGCGTGTACACTTTGTCCAGATAACAAGTACTCAACTTCACAGTCGTGTGTAACATGTCCAAGTGGATCTAGTGTAGATAGAATTACAAATAAATTTCTTCAGAACAATATTGAAGATTGCTCTTGTAATATTGGAATGGCCGGGGAGAATGGAGCAACTTGTTTGGCGTGTGCTGTTGGTACATACAAAAAAATCACAGGCAATTCAATGTGTCAGTGCGATGATATCAGCACATTATTTAGTTTTAGCCACTACTGTCAATGTAATCGTGGATACACCCGCGAACTAAATGGAGCTTGTACTGCATGTGCTGAAGGCAAGTACAAAAATAGTATTGGTAATAATACTTGTGATGTATGTGATAAAGGTCAATTGTCCATGATTGGTAGCACTAGTATTCGTAGTTGTGTATGTGCATGGGGAACATATGCGACTGCAGGGAAAAATTGTCAAATAATTGACAAAGCAGAAAGCCAGTGCATGGTACTATTTGCATTGACATTTCCCATGCACATTCATACATTCACTGAAATCGTCAAACAAACACTTATTTTACAAATATCAAGGATAGCATTGGAACCGTATAAACATCTATTCATAGACAAAATAAGTGGAACAGAAACAGTGACACTTTATTTCCGATTGAACTCTGTTCGCAGAACACCTGAAAAGAGTTATCAGGCCGCAACTAATAATGTGATCCAATTACACAATGAATTTTCCAAACAATTTGATCTACTAGGAACCCGTGATTATAAATTAACTCAAAATCCAGAAGTGGTATTGAGAGATGAAATGGATAAAAAGATTAACATAAACAACACCAACACAGTTTCAGCTGCTTGCATTCTTCAGAAACATACGATTATATTCATATTTACATTTTGGAATGTTTTTATTTCTTTTCGAAATGTGTTCGAAACACACGCAAATCCCCAGTTCTTTTGTCATTCATAGAGAAAGCAAAATTTACTGAAACGTTAACAAAATATCTATAATTTCAAATTGCATTGAAAAACGATTTTACAGACTCTTCTATTTCTGGAGGTCTATTGAAATCTACAATTTCCATCTGCTTTCTTCTCAGATATGTGTCTAATTCGTGGGCACGTTGCACATCAATTGGGTTAGGCAATGCTTTTTCCCACTTACACATATCACAATTGGCTTCGTCTAAACGTCGTGGATCAAGGTAAAAATAGTCGGGATTTACAATATTTGGCCAATCATAAATTGACTTATTTCCAAAATTATTTGATATTTTCTGCTGCGCACGATGCTGTGTTGATTCCAGTTGATGTGGTGCTTGTTGTGATGAACCAATATATGGTTTTGGGTTGCTGTGGTTGTGTGATTGGCGAACTAAATCTGTGAGAATAGGGTCATTATCAATATAACCTTCAGCTCGGCAAACTGGACTTGTGAAATCTTCCTTATGATGTGCGTGAACACAATAATCACTAGTATTACCACCAAACATACATTCGCTTGAATGACAAACTCGATGGTTGAGGCATGCTTTTTCTTCATCATAAGCGCCATAACCATAATCACATGTCTCACCATTATCTATACAATTTTGATTTTTGGTACCCTGTGCTTTCATTTTTCTGAGCTTGCGATTTGATTCCAGTCTTTTTTTGGATGTGTAAGGTGGCATCTTATTTTTATATTTTTTGTTTATTATATACCAAAATGCCTAGTGGGCAACATCCAAATAAAACAAAATATATGTACGCAAATTTGACAATATTTTTGTGTGTGTGGAAAATTGGTGGAGTCGAAATATGATATTTCACATCAGCCAAGAACATACATATATATTAACTCTCATAATAAGCAAATATGTTCTTAGATTATATAAAATTGACATTCCTCTAGACATATATATTGACTTGCAGAACAACGCAAATATGTTCTTAGATTATATAAAATTGACATTCCTCTAGACATATACAAAATAGACATATACAACATATACAAAATAGACATATATATTGACTTGCAGAACAAAGCAAATATGTCCTTAGATTATATAAAATTGACATTCCTCTAGACGTATACAAAATAGACATACAAGTGGTAATCTTTTCTGCCAAACTTAAATTGTGTGTGCTCAGGCGCTGAAATATTCTGTTTCTACATAAGCAGGAATAAATACCCAGGCATCACCATTGCTGGAACGATAGGCAATGTTAATATTGTGGAATTCCAATTCCCAATACACGATGAGACCAGGAGATATTGTGACATCTCCAAACACATTTCGTCGAATTTCCTCAAAAGTTTCGTTTTCCGTCGTAAGATAAATACCGAAATTGCAGTAGAAAAGTTTAAGTACCTGTTCAATTCCCTCGTTTAGTACGTGCAGAATATTGTTTGTATTATACTATATGACTATTTTAATTCCAAATTTTTTTTGAGCATACCTCTTTGTGAGTAAACGATTTCTTCTCCCCGTTGTGTGAAACTTGGAAAATATAAGTATTCTTAGATTCCACATGATGAATGTCGACGAGTTTCATGGGGTGCAGTATTCCCTCATCGTCAATTTGAATGAAAAAATCGTACATGTCAGATTCCTCAACTTTTAGCCATGGTATGAATATCCTCTTATCTCGTACTACTCTATGAACTTTTGAATAATCAGATAGCATTTTGCTATTTTTTCTGGTACTCGATTTTTCTGTTATTTTCTCGCTGTCTTGCTGTATTTCTGAACTTTTTTTCGCTGCGGGCTTTGCACCCTTTTTGACACTTTTCTTCGAAACTGTTTTTGCATCTTTTTTCGCATCTGTTGTAGCAACTGTTTTGGCACCTGATTTAGCACCTATCTTGGCACCTGTCTTGGCACCTGTCTTGGCACCTGTTTTGGCACCTGCTTTCGCACCTGTTTTGGCACCTGTTTTGGCACCTGTTTTGGCACCTGTTTTCGCACTAAGAATTTTTTTTGAATGGCATCCATGCTTTGCTTCCTTAGGATCCGTCGATCTAGTAATTGGAGTTTGACGTTTACGAGTGGATTGAATGTTATTCGGAACAAGACAACCTGCTTCATTTGGCCCTAGTTCATCTTGTGATTCGCAACCTACGTTCATTTATATTAAACACAAAAATACTGTTACAATAATATCATCTCAAATACTGTTATCAATTTCATAAAAATTACCTGAATCTTCATTTTCATAACCACAATTGGTCTGTGGAGCAATATCTACTACTTCAATTGGCTCCCGTTCATCTTGTGATTGGCAACCTGTGTCAAATTAATCAAAAACAATAACAATCCATACAAATTGTATTTTTAAGAAGTATTTTAAAAAGCATTACCGAAAAATGAATGTTCACTATCACTGCACATTGAGTAAAATGGTGAAGTGTACACTGGTGCCTTCGAACATTTGCGAGCTAGCCTCGGTCTATCTGCCACGAACTTTTTTTCAAACATATTTGTCAACATATTTGGTTCATTTGAATCGTATGCAATTCGAAAAAATCCATGTAATGTACAAAACTATAAAAAAGCACCGTTGCAAAATCATCGGAACCATCATTTGAATCATTTGAATCAGAATTTTCTGAATTTGATTCACGCCATTGCTCAGGATCAGAAAGCCTGGGAACAGATGTACCAGGCTGTTGTTGTGGAGTTTCATATTGAGAACTGGTGGCATCAAATAGTCCAAGCTGTTTCAGCACTCGTTGATTTTTTGCCAAATTAATTAACCTCATTTTTTCATATTCACTTATATCTGTCTGATTTGTGTTTTCTGGTTCCGGGTTTGTAGCATTTTGTCTATCCGTGTATGCTATTCCAGGTGTTCGTGAAGTGTTGCTTTCAGGGGTCCTTGAAAATGTACGTTGATCATGGGAACGAGGGGTCATGAAAGGCGTAGGCGAATTTGGTTTTCTGGATGGCGGCATTGAAGGTGTACGCGATTTGGGTGTTGCAGGTGGCATTGAAGGTGTACGTGATTTGGTTGTCATGGGTAACATTGATGGTGATAGTGTCGAATGCGAATGTGTACTTGAAGATGGGCTTGCTGGTGTCATGGGCTCATCACTTTCGTAAATTCTTTCTTGAATGTCGTTTGGATAGTAGCTGACTTTTGTCTTGCTTGACATATGAAGCGTAAGTGATGGATTCAAATGATTGTCATTGAGGAGAACGTGAGAATATGTTTGTGTCATTAAAGTATTATGAGATGAAGACACCTCCGGTTCAGAAGACATATACATTTCAGAATTTAGATCTGCTTCCTTTTCCTTCGTATTTATTCCTGTGGATTCTACGTGTTCTTGTTCATTTGTCATTGTTGCTACGTTATCAATCGCAGTATGCAAGGTAGTAGTAGTCAATTGATCAGTTGAATCGTGCACCAGATCGTGAGAATATGTTTGTGTCATTAAAGAATTTAGCTCTGCTTCCTTTTCCTGTGTATTCATTCCTGTAGATTCTACTGGTTCTTGTTCATTTGTCATTATTGCTGCAGTAACCAATGTAGGAGTGGATTCATCTAAAGTCATGGAGGCATCAGTACTCGTTATATTCATTAGATATTCTTGTGTCTGATTGTCGAATTGCAACGAGTCCATTTGATCATTTTCAGAAGCAAAATTACTTGGACTAGATGGCTGAATTATATGACCAAAGTAACCCAACTCTACCTCCTGTACCTCATGTTCAATTTCATTGAGGGTATTTATCTGTGTATATATATATATATGTCAATATTTGTATCTGCTAGCAAATAGTTTTGTCATAATTTACATTTAAATCTATGATTATAATAGGTCCAATTATATCAGCATGTTTACTGTGTGCAACAACTCATAGTTCTTTCAAGAAGCCAGCGCTGGTTAGACATTTATTCAAAAAACCAATCACTAGACAAATATTTTTCAAACGATATGTTACTTTCTGGAAATCATTTTTGGGGAATGATCATATTAAACTTGATTTAATACAAGAGATATTAGAAGAAACTGATATAATATATTTGGAAGTTCTATCTGATATTGTATATTCTCTTTCGATTGTTTTCATTTTTTTGGTTTTATACAAAAAGTACATATATTTACAATCATCTATAAGTAAATGATACCTGCGACTCTGTGAATGACGGAGTGTTGATTGAATGTAATGGAAATGTATGGCTGCTTTGCACGCGTGTCGAAGCCAATGCACGGGAATTGAAAGCTTCACGTAGCAATGCTCTTGTCTGCACGTGCATAAATATCAGACATCTACATTCATGAGCATTCATGCAGCCTACATACATATTACGAGCAATACATAGTACCAACAACAACATGGCCCTTGCGAGAACACGCACGTACAAACAGACATACACACACGAGCAAAACAAAAATCCACTCACATCATTCGTCACATTCTTATCGTGTGCCGACACGCTGGATGTAAACAAAATCCAAAGCAAGCACGGCCAGATGCGTGCATTGTAACACATAATGCCTTTGCTTCTATGTTCAAACCCAAGCCCGAAAAGCATGTGATTCACGAGGAAAAAACCCCCAACTTCAAAAAAGAAGAGCCAGTTGGAGGAAAAAACCCCCAACTTCGGAAAAGAAGAGCCTGCGTTAGGGAAAAAACCCCCAACTTCGGAAAAGAAGAGCCTGTTCCAAAAATAAAAACGGGTTTCGACCCCAGTTAACCCCAAAACGGGTTTCGACCCCAGTTAAACCATTCTGATACAAATCTAAAATGGGTATAGAGATTAAAAACACACAATCAGGAGGCAATTCTCATTTTCGACAAGACCACTGGAAAATCAATGGGTCTCGACCCCAGCTCACACATTCTCGTACACTTCAGACCGATGGGTATAGCAATTGAAAACCCCACAATCAGGAGCCAATTCTCATTTTCGACAAGACCACTGGAAAATCAATGGGTCTTGACCCCAGCTCACACATTCTCATACACTTCAGACCGATGGGTATAGCAATTGAAAACCCCACAATCAGGACAATTCTCATTTGCGACAAGACCACTGGAAAATCAATAGGTCTCGACCCAAGCTCACCCATTCTGGTATAACGAAAAGTGTCCAAAACGCAGCCGTTCGTTCTGGATAGGGGCTCCAGATGGCTGTAAAAACTCCTAATACAAATTTTGCAAGGTGAAATGAGTAACTCATTTCACTGTGCCGGATGCAAAAGTAGTTTACCACACAATTCTTAATTTCCCGGAAGAGGGTCAAATTACCGTATCTCGATCGAGATGTGCCAAAAATTGTTGCTGGAGGGACTATTAGAAAGCTCATAAAGTGAAATTATAGACAAAATGGGTGAGATACATCCAGATACCATGGAAAAATCTCTTTTCACTTTGAGCCGTAAGAACTAGTCTTAGTGTCATATCCAAAAATTGTGGTTGATCACGCATGTGGTAAAATATGTGAAATACACACACATTACTGTTATATACTTTGTGTATACAAAATCACACTGCTAACAAATCCAAAAACTATATAAGTCTTCATAAAAAAATATGAATACAAAAAAATATATATGCCTGATTTTTCTCGAGAGGAATTTATACCGGAGCAAGAAAGCTTCATGTCAAGAGGTCCTGAAGCATCAACCCCAAATAGATATCAATCCACTAGTGTACAGCCTACTTCAAAAAGTAATTCTGTTCTGGGCAGTATATTACCATATGCAGGAGTTTATATATTTTTCGTTGCTTGTATGTCTTTATTTGCTGGATTTTCTAATTCTACAAGACATCTATGTACAACACCATTCGGAGGCGTTCCTATAAATGATACCATACTCGGCGAAAAAGGCAATATTGTGGTATGGCTTCAAATCAATGGAATTTATAATTTTATTTTTGTCGGTATTCTATTGATGTGTTTGCCAATGATGAGAAAACAATGGGATAGTTGTACGAAGGAGCACGGTTTGTGGATTGTTCTAGATTTCGCAAAACAACCCATGTTGTCGTTTGTGGTTGTTTTTTGTAATTTGGCAGCAATTGGCGATTTAGTATTGGCTATTATTGGGATGACAAGAGTGTTTCAAGAAGATATTCCAGCAAAATGTTTTTCAAATAATATGGGTGATAACACTGCTCTTGTCATTATGGAAATTATCGCTTACACCAGTATTGTTTTTTACTCTGCCACTGCTATATTTTTTATATCGAGTGTTGTAAGTTCTACAAATATTTCTGTAGGTGAAAAATTATCAGAACGTGTCTGATTGCATTGACTAGCAACACACCCTATACCTATTATTTTCAATTCATAAAATTCAAAAGTTTTTACTTATAATCCCAGTCTCCAACTTCTTTTGTGCTTATATTTTGACTATATTGAAACCGAAATTGAAACACATATGAACCACACAAAAAAAAAAATCCGTTGAAATCTATTTCTGCAATGAAATTACAACAAAAATGATTGTCATAATAAAATATATATGAAGATAAAATATTCACCATGCCACGCAAAAAAAGACCTCGTCTGAGCCCACGACCGAAAGGAGGCAAGAAACCAAAAATCTCTCTGCTTTGTGTGGTTGAAAAACTTTTACCTTCTTTGAAGTTCTGTCATTCAATTGTGAAGAAAAGACAACTGCTTTCCAAACAAAAGCAAGTGGAGTCCTACCAACAAAAGCAAGTAGAGTCCTACCAACAAAAGCCAGTAGCACAAGAATTAAAAGACAAATAGATCCTCTATAATGTAAAACCACAAAGCTTTGTTTTTTGATTCATAATAAAATTTTAGTATATATATAATCAAATTGTTGAGAACATTTTAATAAAGTTAATTACACATGATAGAAATGTGTTTCTTTCGAAGAATTGTATTTTGCATGACGTTAATTGTTCACATATCTCCAAATGCCGATGCAATTCAACAATGCATGGATGGACACGAATATATAAAATATAGAGAAAGATTGGATCTTTTTGTAAGAGGAGATGAAAAGATGGTTACTGAATATGTACTGGAGTGTGTGAAATGTGAAGTAGATCATTTCAGAGTAAAAAATAGCATAAACGAGAAATGTGTCAAGTGTCCATCAAAATCAACTACAAATGGAAAAATAGGATCTAACAAATGTTATTGTGATGGTGGTTATTATGATTTTTTTTCAACAGTACATGAACATAAGGATGGGCCGTGTCAAATTTGTAAAAGTGGTAAATATTCATTACATCCAAATAAAGATAATACATGTCAGAATTGTGCAATTGGAAAGTATTCTGGATTTGGAAGCAAAGTTTGTCTTGATTGTGTTGGTAACACATATTCTGGAAGACAAAGTGATTCTTGTTTTGATTGTTCCAATTCAAATGAAACAATTTGTATGTGTAATCCAACATATAGGATTGAGAATCCCAGTAGTTGCAAGTCTTGTGAAAAAGATGAATATTTTTCGAACGACTACTCATTCTGTGAAAAATGTCCAGATAATTCTTTTTGTCAAGAATGGTCTGACAAGAAAGAGGATTGTGTATGTGCGGATGGATATGAAAAAATGAATGAAGGAAAATGTGTTATAAAACATACAAGAGACAATATTGGTATAAACGCACTAAACATTTCAATTGCTGTATTCGTCCTTTTATTTTTGTGTTGTTGTTGTCACAAGAGAATACGCACTAGTTTGAAAGGACAAGATATGTGAAGTGGGATTTTATGCAGTTTACTTGAACTCAGAACCTCAAACCAACACAAATAAAATGTATTTACAGCAAAAACATGCAAAAAATCCACACAAACTGAAAAAAAATAATTTTCTTTCAAAAAGGGCATACATCTTGAGGTTCAAAACGACGGAATACGCTTCAGTCGTCAATTTGAATATTTAAAATCAAACTATATATATGCATGGACATGTGTGCGCTGTAAAATGCGCCAACTTTTACAAGTTGTGGGGCTCTCTCTTGTATTGACAATCATTTTATCTGTTTTCGCAGCGAACACTGTGTCTTTGTATTCAGTGCCACGCGACATGACAAACAGTTCGCAGTGGACAGAGTTTGCTTCTGACGTCTCGGTATGTCTTCAGGCTACAGACACATCCACACGAATCGTCTTGCTCATGAGCCTCCATATCATGCACATCTACATATGCTTGCCAATGATTCATATAACCAAGGTCCTTTATGGATTCTGGCTTGGGGTGGGGGTCGGTTGGTCCATATGCTGTGTATGGGAACTTGTGCTCTTCTACGCATATGCTCGTTTCGTGCGCAGAGAACGCCACGATGCGATATTAAAGTACTCGTCAACAGCACGCCGCGACGGCACGCTCTTGCGCGAAAATATGATCATGGCCGTGTCCTCGCTCCCGCTCCAAGCCGCCGCCTCTCTTCTTCAATTTGGCGACGTCACCACGGGCGAGTTCATGATGGCCAACACCATCGTGACAACCGTCATGTCCATGAAAAACGTAGTGTGCGGGGCAGTGCTCGCGTCATCCCCAAGTACCGAGCAGCTCGTGCTACTCGCCTCTGTGCTCGCGCTTTCTGCTGTCGTTCCCACGTTGTCTACGGTGTATGTGTCGTCAATGACAGTGCTCACCCTTGTACAAACTCACTGGGAGACTGTAACGTCAAAGCAACTGCATGAAACAGGAAAGCAGACTGACAATGAAACTAAACTCATTAATGCGATCGCCTCAGGAATTCACCCGCCGATCATTTCTCCACTGGAATCCACTATAGAGTTCAGGAAGGAATCCACCGCAAAGCTCAGGAATCCAACCGTAGAGCCCCCCCCCGAAGGAATATTTTTCGTGGAGAAACAAACACTTCTACTACCCATCCTCAAGCATTGATGGCTTGAGGTTTTCCAGACAAACTGTGTGTATATATCTATTCATTTAGACAATCTCGCATGTCTCCAAAATGTCTCACGAGAGCTTTCCAAAGAATAATTTCCTGTAAGTGAGGTAAACTGAATGAATCCCATCCACATGCAATATATGCAGACACTAATGCAATTCTTATTGCATTTAATGCAGCATATGATTGGTTTACACAATATTTATAGCAAACTTCTCCAAGTACACAAAGCAGTTCATTTTCTATGATACCTCTTAAGGAAAAGTCTTTAAAATTAGTTTCCATATTTCCACTTAACCCACACCAAATACAATCATTAGCCGTATACAAAGGATCTGCAGCCTCTGATTCAAAACGCACTGGTGCTCGTCTTTCATGTGTTGAATTTTTCAAATCAAACCATGTTTTTATTTTTTGCACTAATTGTACTGGGTTTATTGCATTTGCCGCAATCGATGGTTTATACTGGAGAATTTGTGTTGTGAGATCATTCACTTGTTTTTGTAGTATAAGTGTTTCGTTTTGTGAGAATATTTGGAATGCGTCTTGGCATGTCAAACCTAACGCAGCGCTATTCATATTTGATAATGTTTGTGTTTATTGAATCATTAAATATATATTGTGGAGAATTTATTTTTTTCGAGTCAATGCCTTCCGGTAGATTCAGATCAAAACATTTCAAATATATTCTCTGTGGAAATAATTTCTTGATATAAATCATACCTTATAAATTCTTTACACATCACACTTACACTCTAAATACTGGATGTAGGCATACACATTAGCTAGTTGGTTTATATATATATATATATATATATATATATGTATAGGCATGGATCTGTATTTGAAGGTCATTCTTCATACATATCGTGCCCTCTCCCTTTATATTAGCCATATATTGATGGACGTTCCATTTATTACTTGTACACTGTGTTAGAGAAAAAAAATTTGCCGAGTCAGTACAATGTCTCCAAAATATATTATCATTTAATTTTTACAATGCCAAACACACATATTCTACCGCACTGTCACACATTTTCATGCTATACTTTGATATCTTTTGTATTTGATGTTTTCAGGATACAAAACTATATAAAAGACACGATGTGCTTTTACACAATATTAGTTGTTTAGAATATATGCTTAGAAAGGAAAAGAAAACAAATAAACCACGCATAACTCTTGAAGAGTTGTATACACATAAACAACCAAATGATCTGTGGATAGCAATTGAGGGGAAAGTGTATGACCTATCAAAATGGGCTATTTCACATCCGGGAGGTGAGCATTTGCTATTGAATATGGCTGGGCAGGATGCTACTGGTGTCTATAACGCTTTTCATACACCACACGGCTCTGGGTTCAAAGCAGATAAGCTCCTAAAACATTTATTGTATGTTGCTGATCTTGTTTCTCCGCCCGAGTCTGCACTCTCTAGAGATTTCCGCGAGTTGCGAAATGAGGTTGACAGGGACGGGCTTTACGTAACATCAGTCACTTATTATACTATTCTGTGCTCTTGGTTAGCCGTGCTATTAGTCACTGCGATTTATCTCACTATACACGCCATTGACGTACCAACGACTTGTTTAAGCTTGTCAGTTGTTGCACTCTTCTTCCAGCAAGCGGCATTTGTTGGCCACGACTCTGCACACAATGGAATTACCCATCACAGAAAGACGGATATTATAATTGGTATGGTAGTTGGTCCATTACTTTCGGGTATTTCCACCGCATGGTGGAAGAGATCTCATAATGCACATCATGTGGTGACTAACTCAGTCACCCATGATCCAGATATTCAGCATGTGCCGTTCTTCGCAATTACTCCTGATCTGTTCAAAGGAGGCGCTATTTGGTCTTACTATCACAGGCGCGTGTTTCACTTCAATACAATTGCCAAATTCCTTCTTTCATACCAGCACATTTTGTACTATCCTGTTATGAGTTTCGCGCGATGGAATTTGTATGTTCAGAGTTGGCTTCTACTTCTAGACTTCAAGACAAAGACTGATTTTCGTATTCTTGAAATCTTTTGTCTTTTTACTTTTTGGACCTGCCTGTTATACCTACTTTCATTTCTGCCTACATGGCCGCTCCGTGTGACGTGGCTGGTGGGCTCACATATGTTAGCTGGTATTTTGCATGTGCAGATTACAATTTCTCATTTTTCTATGCCCACCTATACGGGCCCGACGTTCCCTAGAGCGCCGCATGGCGAGGAATTTATTAGGCAGCAATTGTTTACAACCATGGACATCAACAGCGGGCCAGGCAACAATTGGTTTTATGGTGGTCTACAATGGCAAGTGGTCCACCATATTTTCCCACGTGTACCCAGACACAATCTACCAGAAGTCAAACGCAGGCTGCAGAAAATGTGCAAAAAACACGGTCTAGTGTACAAGAGTATGGGCTGGTGGGCTGCAAATAAGGAGATTTTAGACACACTTTACAAGTCATCTATGGTGGCTAGAGAACAAAAGGTTGTGAGTTTCAAACATAGTCTACTTTATTCTGGTCTGAACGCTGAAGGCTAACTCTTCTGCCCATGCATACACTTTGCTGGTTTTTTAAAGTTTTGTTTCCAAGCAAATTGCACAAAGATATAGTATTCTTCAGTTGACAACCCATGTTTCAATTTATTTGAGTTTTGGATATTTTATTGGTTCCTAGGGTCCAAATTAAAAAAATGATATAAATTCCTGGAGATAATAACCTGACCTTCAATGTGTGTCAATATTCGAGTTATCAGGTAAATTTTTTTTGATTCATATCATTTTCCGTTTTGAAACAATTGCACCTCCATATTTTTTACATATCGAAATATAAAATTAAATGGCAAGAAATGATCGTACAAGGCTGAGACCATGAGCAAAATGACGAGTAAAGTGAGATATATTTTTATATGTATGTCGAAATATATAGAAAAATCTAAATTCTTAGTTGTTTCGGTTTAATCGTCACATTTCGAGACTTTTGGCGTGTTTCGGTGTATATGCAGATAGTATGCAGATATTTTATTGGTTCCTAGGGTCCAAATTACAAAAATGATATATATTCCTGGAGATAATAACCTGACCTTCAATGTGTGCTAATATTGGACTCACGAGTGAAGTATCATTTGACTTGTGGAATATTTAGTTTTCAAGAATTGTAACCCCCAATTTCTCCTGGGAGGTGAAAAGGCTCAATATAAATGTAAATCTGTATGTACACATATGTAGGGGCCTTCAGACGGGGTGTTTGGATGCATACCAACCCTTAAATGTGCCTGGCCCAATTTGATCATGATCAATTCACACCTGTTTCCCCCTTGATAGTCTGTTGCCTCAGGGAACTCCTTCTCTCCCCTAGTTTAGGGTAATTTGTTGGCCAAGCAATTCGCTTTTACCAGCCTCCAAATCGGGTGTCAACGCCAGGCATAGAGACATACCCAGCTCTCCCACATCAGTATAGCCTTTAGCTATTAGGCTCGAACCTTTCTAAGTCAATAGTGTCAACACTGTGGATGGTAGCAGAGGGCCCTATTAGGTGGGTTGGCGTCTCAGCAATTAGGCTAGAACCCATCTAAAGCTTTAGTGTTGAAAGAGGTCGTTAAGTGGATCCTGGGGGAGATGGACAAGATGTGGCTGTAGGCTTCAAAGCTGAAAAGAGAGGGGCAAAGGGACTTGATCACTACTATAGGTAGTGTCTTAAAGGCCACTGACAAAAGAGACCTATGGATGCTAAATGTGATTGAGCAAAGATTCTTTTCAAATATTTGTGTGATTTCTGTGTATATTTGTGTGTATTTTGTATGTATTTAATTGTGATATTTCCATTTATTTGGTAGAGGGCAGGAAAATTGAAAAATGGGCATTTTCGTTTGCATTAGAATTCCCTTTTTCTCGCACGACCACTTTCTGGGGCTCATATCCAAAAACTTTCAAAGAAAACTGTTTCTCAACCTGCCGTTCGTAATCATCTACAAAAATATGTGTAGTGTTAGTTGAGAGTAACTTTGAAGTATAAATAGATTGATAACGGCCCGGACTAGTACCACAACAACCAAGCGGAGCGTCCACAAGTATTACATCCCAATCCATCAAAGTCACATTGGAAGGAAGTTGTTTACGAATATCTAAATCAGAATCCCAGAACTCGGTGTTACGCATATATCTGTCGAATGATTTCACTGTATGTGTCGAGTAGTGAACTTTGTATGCTTCTAAAAAATTATATGCTGTAATGATCTTATCATACCACAAAGTTCCGCTTTTTGGCAGTGGGATATCGTCCTCGATGAACACTACCCTTCCAAGTGTACTATCGTGCCAAAATGGACTATCATTTCCGAGGCCCCAGACAAGTAAGTTTCCGTCAACTGGTAACACATCCAAGATTTCTTTAATTTGCTCGTTTCCCATTTGTGTTCCACGTGGAGGTCTTGTGAACCGTTTCTGAGTAGTTATGTTCTTTTTCGAAACAACGCCCAAAGACCTGTAAAGGGCCGGATACGACGCATTGTGCAACTGGTATATTTTTTGTATCTGATTTGCACGAGTTGCCAAAACGGATTTGGAAAACACGCCTGGAGGAGTTTGCCTCTGATGCGTTAGTGACATGTAAAAAGTACTTGATAGGTAAAAGATCAGAAAGAATCCAAGACAAGCAAGTGCAAAATGTCGAAGAAGCATCTTTTGCAGGGACTGGAATAGATTTGTTTATTTACGCCGCTAACCGGATCAATTTCAAAAATACTTATTTATGTAATGGATATACATATGCATTTTGTAAGTTATGAATATCACGTCTGCTTTTTATATGTATTCAAGTATACAGATTTAGAAATGTGCGTTGATTGTTACTTCATCGATTATGATATTGGCAGGAAATGGTCGAAATATTCTTGTATACTACACAAAACCCAGACTTAGTACTAAAAATTGTAGATCGAAATCTGTGTATATAGACATAAATACATAAAATAAAGCTGAGACAGGAGGGGGAGGGAGACGAGATTGGTAGTGTCTGAAACAGAATTTTATTCACACATGAAAAAATGGGATCCAGAAATGCTTTGAGATCGAGTAATTACCTTTTGTGTTGACTATTGGAAAAAATGAAGCACCTTGATTATACCAAATCAACGCCAGCTTCCTGTTTGAAAGCCAACTTTAAGAAATCGGAGAAAGTCATAAAGTTCTCGAGATGATTGCATGGAACTAGGCCAGCCTCCGATATCTTAGACCCCGTTTCAAGATCAAAGCCACAGTCTCGCTTTTCGACCCAAATCCAATTTTTGTCCTGATAATATGAATGAGCACGAATCTTGTCCCCAATTGAAAGACTCATTTCTTCAAGAGAATTGCCATCATCAGCGGCGGTCGGTGCGTTTGGTTCGGGTTCACGACACTCGTAATAAGCAAGCACATTCAAATCATTAAGTTTCTCCACCGAAACTATGCCACGTTGGCCATACTTATTTTCCATTAGCAATGATCCGTGTTTTTTGTCGCCGTCAACCATCAAGGCAGATAAAGCTAAATATTCACCTTGCTGTTGTGTATACATAAAAACAGAAACAAATAGTCAGATATATTTGATTGTATACACATGCCTTCAAAACTACATACAAAAAAATATGGACTTTGCATTCGCTGCAAATATGACATTATGTATAAGATTACTTTGCTTGATTCGAATAATATCACTTCGTACAATTCAGTTACATAATGTATTACCTCGAACTCTAAATCGTCGCGGGTTTCAAATTTGTCGCCGTTCCTCACACTCTTACAATTTGTGCTCATCACTAAAAATCCGTTGCGTAGCCGTGAATCAATTTCTGCATTCAACTTATTGATGGCAATTCTACCATCGACACTTGAGTGTCCAGCATTGATTCCTTCTGGACCACCATCTTCCCATTCAGCGTCGTCGAGCAGCTGCGAAGGCACTGGCGGAATCGTAGTGTCTATGCATCCAAAATCACCGAGTTTGCGTTTACCAAGTCGCTTCTGCGCTCCACCACCAGACATGGTAGCTCGAACAATTTCTTATTTTCGAACGGTTTATATACTTACTATTTTGAAGTGAAACAAAAATTTGACCGTTTTTAGAGGGGTCAAAACGGACCGGAGTTTGTATCTTTTTAGTAAAGAAGTTTCCACCCCTCATTTATAGAAATGAGTCGGGACTAACTCGTAGTAATATTTGTGTAAGTACGAGTTTCGGGGTCGAAACCCATTACATTTTGTAGCCTCGATTTTCTCGGAAGTGGTCGAAACACATTGCACTTCGCAAAAACTTGAGCATCATGAGCATAAATATTACAAATGATAATGAGTGTATGGGCGTGTGCAGAGGCGGTTCGTTTATTGTGTTCGTTCCTAATTGTGACGAGAATGGTGCCATCCTCACCACTGAACTCGACTCTGAAGCATCTTTGTTAAATTTTTCTAATGTTGTGATGTGTGCATCATCAGACAATTTCGTCAGCACTCATTTATCAACTGAACGGAAGCACGCAAACAGCATATGGGGAGACCACCCACACAATCACAAAGCCATCGTCGATTATGAAGGCAATATTTTCACGTGGGGTAACAACGTAATTGGTCAACTTGGCCGTCCAGCCAACAGTGACAAGCAGATTTCACCTGACTGCTTCAGTAGCAAGATTGCTAGTGTGTGTTGTGGGGCACAACACACAGTTTGTGTGACTCGAGGTGGACAGGTGTACTCATTTGGGTCTAATTCACATGGACAACTTGGCCGCGGAGAGCTAGGACTTGTAAGAACAGAACATCCACATAGGATAGAGAATTTACTCGGTGAAAATATCACAATGGCAGCAGCTGGCTCGTCTCACACCATATGTGTAAGTGATAAAGGATGTATTTTTACTTGGGGTTCCAACGGCTTGGGACAATTGGGCATCGGTGATTTGGTGGTAGTGAAAACAGAAACACCAGTATCCGTTTTTGGCTTTGATATTCCAAGTGATATAGTCTTTGTGTGTGCTGGACCTCAAAATAACATGGTAATGAGCGACAAAGGCGTAGTTTGGGCGTGGGGTGACAACATATACGGTCAACTTGGAATTCCCGATTTGCATGTACTTTCTCGTGCAAAGCGTGTTCGTTTTATCAACCATAAACAGCACATGGTAATTTTTTCTGTAAATCAAGATCAATTTGGATGCAATTCACAAATTAAAAGTGCATTATCACTCACTACATACAAGAATTTTGAACTTTCAAAATATATTTCGAACATATTATAATCTGGATGTGACTGACTTTTGGAAATCTTGTAGGAGGGTGATGGCATAAATGATGACAAGATACGAATGATTGACTGCTCGGAAGTACATAGTCTGTGTGTGAGTGTAATTGGTGATATTTGGTGGAGCGGATGTAACCCGCTTGGTGATAAACAAATAATGTGGTCAGATAAGTTTAGACAATTTTACACGAGTGTTGATGATACCAGTGACTACGATGGCTCTAAATTTGTGAGTGTGAGCACATCACATAAAAAATCCATGGCTTTGACAGAAAAGGGTATTGCATACATTTTCTACAACTTTGGTTTTTTTGCAATTCCACACAAAGTTGAAAAAATGTATGGTACATATTTTAAGAACGAAAAACTAATTGGGGCGTACACAGTAATTAGTGAGCAATTAGTCTTGGCATTTGCAATGGGCACGCATTGGAGACTTGGGTCCTCTATGCACGATTTGGAGCAGAAATCATGCGCTTTCTTTGAATTACCCTCCGACCTTCTCAAAAGTTTGATAGAATTGGGCAATGTTGTACCAGTAAAACACAATCGTGGTATTGAGCTCTTGCTTGGAGCAGTTTGCCATGAGTGAAAATAAATCTCGTCGATTATACCAACAATATACACTGGAATTTACGGACAAAGTAACATTTATTCATAAAAAAACAAGTCGCGAATCTAATGAAAAGACTCAAGTACGTATGGTTTGGAGGAAAAATACTACAAGCTGTTTCTGAAAATAATAAAAAGCAGAATTTTGTGCAATTGTGATCATATTCACCCAATACACTTGTGTCCATGCTCACACACCAGGCGACGTTTTATCAGCATACAAGTGGTACAGATGTTGATGCTCTATTAGATTTATATGCAAGTGGTATGGATCCTCCGCTGTGGGACTGCTCGGCGCAGTAGCATGACTTTGAAGCAATGCTGCGTGACGGTGTGGCAGCTGGCGAAATATGATTTTTCAAGGTATTTTTTTTCAAAATCCTGCTATAGGGCTGGAAAAATTCGACACATGCTCCTGAAAATTTTCAAAATCTAAAGTACATGGCTAAAGTAAAATGTTATTCTTATTCAAGTTCAATTTGCTAAGTGCAATCATATTTACTCAATACTCTTGTGGCAAAATATGATTTTTCAAGGTATTTTTTTTCAAAATCCTGCTATAGGGCTGGAAAAATTCGACACATGCTCCTGAAAATTTTCAAAATCTAAAGTACATGGCTAAAGTAAAATGTTATTCTTATTCAAGTTCAATTTGCTAAGTGCAATCATATTTACTCAATACTCTTGTGGCGAAATATGATTTTTCAAGGTATTTTTTTTCAAAATCCTGCTATAGGGCTGGAAAAATTCGACACATGCTCCTAAAAATTTTCAAAATCTAAAGTACATGGCTAAAGTAAAATGTTATTCTTATTCAAGTTCAATTTGCTAAGTGCAATCATATTTACTCAATACTCTTGTGGCGAAATATGATTTTTCAAGGTATTTTTTTTCAAAATCCTGCTATAGGGCTGGAAAAATTCGACACATGCTCCTAAAAATTTTCAAAATCTAAAGTACATGGCTAAAGTAAAATGTTATTCTTATTCAAGTTCAATTTGCTAAGTGCAATCATATTTACTCAATACTCTTGTGGCGAAATATGATTTTTCAAAATTTTTTTCTTCAAAATCATGGTGTATGGCTACAAGACCTTGTTATTTAAAAAAAATTACTAGGGTAAAAATCAAATATGCCTGAATGTGAGTTTTTTTGCCTTGTAAATCATCTTGACATATGTATTTAAATATATGTATATGTATACAATTAGTGTTTTTGATTTTTTAGAGTTTTTTTTTTTGCGTGTGCAAAAACAGT
>ENA-ORXF01000223-ORXF01000223.1-marine-metagenome-genome-assembly--contig:-NODE-223-length-43596-cov-4.942324_pt1 | contig 43596 bp, 43 predicted proteins | sample MGYA00237864_ERZ511476 | MGnify/ENA primary metagenome ERZ511476 (study PRJEB26306, sample SAMN06343908) | marine metagenome | isolation source: coastal waters | place: Atlantic Ocean: West Antarctic...
CATTGTTATCTGATATTTTTTGCAGAGTAGCGTCTTTGACATTTAGGATTTTACCACGCAACGGAAATACACCATACTTATCGCGTCCAATTACACTTAGCCCAGAAATTGCCATAGTTTTAGCAGAGTCACCCTCAGTTAGAATCAAAGTGCATTCAGAGCTTTGTTTTGTACCAGCAAAGTTAGCATCGTCTAATTTGGGAACAATAATACGAGAAATTTTTTTACCATCAGTTTTAACAAGTTTCTTTTTATCATAGAATTCTGTAATACTCAAAGCTTTATCTACAATACCTGATTTGTAAAGCTTATCAAAGAATTTATCACTAAGATCACATTTTGAACCAAATTTAGCAACAGGTGTTGTAAGTGTTTCTTTACTTTGTGAATCAAAACTCGGATTTACAATAAGTGCCTTCACAAATACGAACAAATTATCTTTGATATGTTGCGATTTTACAGCCTTTTTTTTCTTTGTAAGGGTCATATCAACAAGATTTTTTGTTATCATATTTGTAATATATTCAACATGTTTACCACCTTTAATTGTATTAATACCATTAGCGAATGATAAATATTCAAATGAACCAGAACTTGAAATAGATGCTACAACTTCCCATCTTTGTCCACACGATTCATATACAAATGGTTGTTCTTTTTTATCCAAGAATAATTCACAATATTTTTCAAAGTCCTTAATAGTCAGCTTTTCACCATTGAAGTAAACTGATACATCTTTATGTGTTGTAGCACATGCATCAATAATGCGTCTATGAAATAAATTATAAATATCATCAGTGATATTTTTGATACCGAATCTTTCATAATCTGGTGTGAAAGTAATTTGAGTATAAGGTGCTTTATTACAAGCTTTAACTATTGGAGTTTCTTTTACAGTCATATTATTACAAAATCTTTGTGTATAGATTTTTTTACTATAATGATCAACAGTTTCAACAATAAATTCCTTGGAAAATATATTAGCTAATTTACTACCATATCCATTTTTACCACCCCATATTTTCTCCTCACCTTTATCATAATTTGTTGATGTAAGCAATTCACCAAAAATAAGTTCAGGAATCCAAAGATTACCATAACTACCATGTTTCTTAATATCAATACCATTTCCATCATTCAATATAGTAACAGTACCCGATACTTTATCAATAGTAACTTTGATATTTTTAACATGTTTGATATCTGTTTTGCCATTTACTTCTTCTGTTTTAAGTCGCATTGCATGATCAATAGCATTAACAATAACTTCGTCAAATATTTTCAATAGACCAGGAATATATGTCAATTCGTCAACACTCATTTTATGTTTAGTTTCATCATAAATGTAACTATTGATTTTTTGCGGTTCAATAGAACCAATATAAGTATCTGGTAAAGCTAGAATATGTTCTAGTAACTCATACTTTTTATACTTTTCTTCAACTGTTTTTACGACTTGTGGCTTTGACATTGTAGTTCTCTTATTTGATTCTATATTTAAATATATCAATTTTTTATATACATATGCGATTAATTGAATAAAATAATTTGATTACACTTAATATAGATAACAATGTCTGTATTAGAAATTAACAATTATGAATTATTTAACACAAAACTTAATGAAAATAGTATGACAGTTGTAGTTTTTTCTGCTGGATTTTGTAAACCATGCAAAGAAATATACCCATTTATCCAAGAACAAGCTGAAAAAAACACTAATATTACTTTTATAAAGGTAGATATTGAAGTGGGATACGAGATATCAGAAAAATATGATATACAAACAATACCTCATTTCAAATTTTTAAAAAACAATAAAGAACTATTTACTTTTTCTGGTGCTAATAAACAAAATATAACAAAAGCCATAAATAAATTAATAGAGTAAGTTAATATTTCAATTACTAAATATTGTTAGTGCGAAATTAATAGAATAATTATTTATTTTTATTATTTAGTTATGTTTATTGTAGGAATACCAAAAGAGTTAAAACTAAGTGAAACAAGAGTATCATTAATACCCGATGATGTTGCTAAACTAACCAATAGTGGTATAAAAGTTTATATACAAAATAATGCAGGAATTAATGCATTACATACCAACCAAGATTATTTAAATGTAGGAGCAGAAATATGTAATTCAATTGAAGAAATTTATAGTAAAGCTAATCTTATCGTTAAAGTTAAAGAACCGCAAGTAGAAGAATATAAATATATAAATTATAAACATACTATAATAACATTTTTTCATTTTGCTAACAATAGACCACTTCTTGACCATATGATAGATAATGAAGTTACTTGTTATGCTTATGAAACAATTAAGGTTTTTAATAGCAAAGGTGTAGGATGTTATCCTATATTAGCAGAAATGTCTAAAATTGCTGGTGAAATATCTATGATTGATGCAATTAAATTTATGTTAACCGATAATATTTACGATTATAATACACAAATTGCAATATTAGGTGTCGGTAATGCTGGATTATCAGCACTAAATATTGCAATAGAAAGTGGATTTAATAATATATGTTTATTAGATAAGGATTATCAAAAATTAAAAATAATTAAACAAGACCATAATAATATTATTAATATATATGAAATGACTGATGAAAATGTTAATTTACTTGTCAAAAATTCAAAAATTATAATTGGTTGTATATATAATACCAGTATAGGTGGTCCAACTGAAAAATTAATAACGAATGATATGCTAAATGAAATGCATAAAGGTTCTATAATTATGGATATTGCAATAGATCAAGGTGGTATTACAGAACAATCAATTGCAACAACAATAACAAATAAATTTATTAATTATAACGGTATATATATATCGTGTATTCCAAATATTCCGAGTTATGTTCCGGAAAAAGCATCAAAATTATTATCAAAATCCATAATCAAATATGTTTTATCAATTTGCAATAATAATACAAGTAATTACCCGGAATTAGATAAAGGATTCGGATTAAATGTTTATAAAAAAAATTTTTATATATAAAAATATAATTTATAATTTAAATTAAAAGATGAAATGTTATTATATTAAGGTATTATTCTATATTTTATACACAAGTGCCATTTATTCATATGAAATATCATTTCCCACTTTCAAAAAAAATCTTGCTGTTATAAAAAATGCTAACATTAATAAACTAGATGATAAAGATATTTCAGATTTTATACTATTATTCAAATCAGTTCCCATGTTATTATTTAAAAATCAAGACCTAGAACCCAAAAAAATATATAAGTTTTGTAAAAGATTTGACTATAAAGCTAATGATAAAGTAATACATCCATTTAAATATTCGCAAATAGAAGGAGTTCCACAAGTTGCTTTGAGAGGACAAGGATATATTAAAGATTTTTATGGTATCAAAAATATTACATTAAAATATAGTGATCCTTTCAAAAATACACTCGTATGGCATCAAGATATTGTAGGGCATGGTACCGAATTACCACCATTCGTATCATCAATATATATGATTAAAACTCCCGATTACAGGGGTAATACATTATTTGCAAGTATGGAAGATGCCTACGATTCTATGGATTTTTTTATGAAAAAAAAATGAAAAAGTATAATGTCATTTATTCTAATACACAAAACGACGTGATGAATTCTTATTTTGATTATACTGGAATAAATCGTGTTTCAAATGAAAAAACACTAAATTCAGGTACAAGCATAATTACAAGAGAGCCTCTTATAGTTTATTCAAATAAAGATAAAATAAGGAAATCACTTATGATATCACCTTTTAGATTTAATAAGTTTGATAAATTATCATGTGATGATAGTTTTGATTTATATAGAGAGATAATGTCAAAATATGTATTAACACCAAATAATATAATTGATATCAATTGGGAAAAAAAAAGATTTATTAATATTTAATAATCGCAAATTAATTCATTCGTCAACGCCAGCGATTCAATATTCAAATAAAATACGACTTTATTATAGCTGCTTTATTGGTACAAAAGAACCCATAATTAGATGTTAATAATTATATAAATTTGTTAAAATTTCGGCGTATGTAGAACTAGAAACTATTTCGCTACATATATCTGGAATAGATTTGTTTTCGGTATCAATTACTATAATATTTTTATTATTTTCAATAGCATTATAATAAACTTTCTCATGAAGCTCGTGTATTCGCTGTATATATTCTATTTTAATATTTTTTTCAGACTCTCTTCCTCTCTTTTTGATTCTGTTAAAACACATCTCTGGGTCTGAACGCAAATAAATATATGCTGAAGGTTGCCATAAATCATCGGTTGTTTTATGTAATTTATAAATATTATTATATTCTTCAATACTAATTGTTTTATCATCGTGTGCTTTTTCAACAAAAACATTTTTAATAAAATACGGGCTTCTTTCCATTAGAACAATTACGTTGGATTTTTCTTGTATCCAACATCTATCTATCCATACTTTAATCTGAAAATTATAAGTACTACTACGACTATTATACATTTTTTTTAAATATTCTACCCAACTATCTACAGGTTCGATATCAATTGCTGTTTTATAATTTTTATGAAAATAATTTAAAATACTTGTTTTACAACTACCTATATTACCATCAATTGTTATAATTGGCATTTTTATATTAAATTATATAATTAATTTTTATATATCATTTTTTTACAATTTTGCTATTCATTATTTTTTTAACAGTTGATAATTTTAATTCGTTCCCTTTTGATTTTATCAAATTGATAATGATACTATTTAGAAATGATTCTAATTTATTACATATAATTTTTAAAGATACTTTTGTTATTTTAACTTTAAAATGTTTGAATACTTTCGCTAATTTAACTTTTAATATCCCACTTACTTTTTTACATTTAACTAATCTAAATGAAACAGAACGTTTTCTTGATTTAGCACCACCATCTTGAATGTTAAATGTAGAATGTAATGCAGGTCTCACTAAGTTTTCATTAAAATTTATATTCATTAAGTCGGTACCTTGATTTTCTTGTTTATACATAGGCTCTTCTCCACCAAAAAAGGCTAATGTATTGAAAGCACTCCCACCTTTCATGCATTTATTCTTACCGAAACATAAAGTGTTAATATATTTATTTATAAATACCATATGTTTATCTAATATTTTGTTAACACCTGATTTTAATGATATTAATGCTGCGATAGCAACAAAATTAAATATTACCTTATCAATATATTTAGACAATAGTATTATTATTTTATCTTGATTCTTCACCTTTTTTCTAGATTTTATGTGATTTAAAATTTCACTCGCACAATATTTTATTTTCTGACAATTTGACATATATATTTACTACTATATAAAATGAAAATAAATATATATAATAAGAAGAATGGAATATTTTAATCAAGATAATCCTATATCTGAATTAATAAATGGTAGAGTTAATGCTACCGATAATAGTTATAAAATTAAACAAAGTATAGATAAAGCAACAGAACATCAAACAAATATTATATCACGCAATTTAAATTGCACAGGAGTATCAAAAGTATATTTTTCAATGGAGAATATTGATATTTTACAAAATGGTATTAGAAATAAAATATTAAATAATACTAATGGTCAATATAGTATTGGGCGTCAAAAAGACGATGAGCTTAAAATTGTGATGAGGTCTATTTATTTTCAATATTCTAAAAATCAATCTACAAATATAACACAACAAGTATTGGAATTAAATACGCGCGTAATTGAATGGTGTGTTCCCGAAATAATATCTAATATTAAACAATCACAACGATATATTAAAGATATCAGTACAATGCCAGTGCCTCTTGAAAGATCTGTTTTACCTTCTAGAAAAGGGTTAAAAACTCTTGATGTAACAAGTATTAATTAAATAATATTATAGAAGTATAGATATAATATATGAGTAGTTACGCTGACACAGCATGGGGTTATGACGTTGACAATATTGGATATGAACCCGGAACAACTAATCGTTTTGTGCCAGACTCAAAGGAATTAAAGTTATTCAAAGAGGAAAAAAGTAATATGTATAAAGGAACATGGATGATATGTTTAGTATATGGTCTTTCTGCAATTGCATTACTTGGTATTGTGTTTTTAACTGACTGGGGGAGAACATATGTATATGAAAAATTCTTACCAGCTGTATTAACTTTTGTTATTGGTGCTATATTTATAATAGTATATTTATTATTTTCTATATTTGCTTTAACGCCGCGTAAAATAGGAAAAGGATTTGATACATCTATATCTTGTCCTGATTATTGGAAATTAAAGAATGTCGAACAAGACCGTCAAGATGCTATTATAAATAATAATACGAAATATGATGCTGCTTCTGGTTGCTCTTCATCTACATCGGGCTCTGGTTGTGACACAACAATAAATTATAATGATCAATATCATATAAAAAATAAAAACAAGGAGTCAATTGTAACTAGCGAGTCTAAGAACATAAAGTTTAAATGTGTTCCTGACCCAAATGTATTTGGTGACACCTTACAGGAATATAGAACTATGAAATCAGGATTGAATAACAAAGATAAAACATTTTTCGCAAGTACATATAATGATGGTGGTACGCGAAAAACTAAACAAATATCAGAAAATATTGGAGGTTCCGAAGCCGCTACCGATACGACAGCCGGAGTTAAACAAGAACGCGAAGATAGAATAGAATTGGAAAATAAAGGAAAACTTATATATAAAAACGCACCTATAAAAGTCTTGGGAAGAGATGAAGCTGGAAAAAATATTAAATCACAACAATATATTGAAGGGTATGATGCGAGTAATGAATTGTTAAAATACGCAAGATTAACTGGTGCTTATAAAAGTGATTGGAAACGACCTGTCCAGTCGAGTAATACAACAACACACACGCCATTCGGTGGTTCTTTATTCGTTGATGAACAATCAACTTATGAAGAAAATCCTTTGATATGTAACGAAATATATCCGGGATTATTAGATGAATTAGAAGATACCGAAGGAGAAGATAAATTAAAATGTGAATTAGCTAAAACATGTGGTATATCTTGGAGTAAATTAGATTGTAATTAAAATGCATAATTCTTACATATTCCAAATGTTTTTCTATGAAAATTGGTTATTCCGTGTTTATGAATAGCATCAAGATGTGATTTAGTTCCATAACCCTTATTTTTTTGTATATCATATAATTTTAATATTTCATTATTTATTACAAGTTCTTTAATATATTTAGTATGATAATCCTTTGCCAATATCGAAGCAGCGGCTATTGTTAAATATTTTGAATCACCCTTAGGTACACATTCAAATTCTATCATATCGTTATCATATCCTGGTGGAATATATGGTTTAAAATTAGGTCCATCAATATATAAATATTCAATATTGCTCTTTTTATATGCTGTATCAATTGCTCGGTGCATAGCCTTCATGGTTGCATTTAATATATTGATATCATCTATTTCTTTTATAGACGCTTCACCAATTCCATATGTTATACAATTTTCTTTAATATAGTTCGCAAGAAAATCACGTTTTTTTTCGGATAGTTTTTTTGAATCTTTAATTTGTTTATAATTATCATCTGGAAATTCCGATGGTAATACAACACATGCTGATATTACAGGACCAATAAAAGTACCTCTTGCGACCTCGTCAACACCAGCTACTTGTCTGGTTTTATCGGGTAATATATATTGTGTATCCGTCATATCTTTAAAATTAATGCGTTTAAATCCTTAAATATAATATATTTTATTATTATGAAGGTAAATCATTTTTTTATATTTTCATACCCTCTTGGCGTAATTGGATAACGCGTTCGACTTCTAATCGAAAGATTGTGGGTTCGAGTCCCATAGGGGGTATAAAAATATTATTATATATATTAATAATATGTGTATCTTATTTTGCAATCTATTTTTTAGAATATATAATTACTTCATATATTGTATAAATAAATATAAAGATGATTGCAGAAAAGAGCAAGAAATGCAATCTCTATTGAATGAAAATCCTTATTATGAATTAGAATAATATTAAATTATTTTTTCATGGCGCAAAATATTTTACCATTACCAAAATTATCATCAATATAACAATAATGAGTATTTTTAATATTATTTATTATATTATTAATATAAGCTTCATTATCTATATTATCAAAATCTTTAACAGGTTGCGGCCAATAAATTATTAATATTCTGTTAAAATTTAATAAATAGTTAGAGAAAATTTCATGTGTTTCTAAATCGGTTTCTGTTAATGAATAAGTTGCAATAAAATTGATATTTGGTAATTTTACTATATATTTTTCACTTTCATTTTGATTACATGGTAAAAAATTAGTTCCTTTTATTATTTTATTATTTTCATCATCCAATATATATTTTGTTTTAATATTTCTTTTATCTATAAAATATTTTTGTAAAATTACCATTAAAGGCAAATCGTATATAATATGTTTTCCTTGAAAATTTAAATCTTTTAATACATCTGCCATTTGTCCTGTTCCTCCTCCAAATTCAAATATAATTTCATTAGCATTTACTAAATCTAACTTTAATTTATTAACTAATATATATATTGACCATACTTGCGCGACTCTATCAAGTTGTACATTATTATATAATTTAACACCAGTTGGACCATAATCATTATTAGATATTGCTGTTCTATAAAATATACACTCTTTATTTTTCTTCATCAAATTTAATTGTAATTTATTTTGCTGACTATCTTCTGGCCAAATGAATATATGGGGTTTAATTTCATTTACTCTAAATAAGTCTATATTTTCATTTTCTAAATAATATCTAAGAGTTTTAGTCATATCATCCCACCCCACAGATGATTTAAAATCTTTATAAATAATTTTGCGTATAATATCTTTCATATTCATTAAAGTAATTAATATGTTATTTTTTAAATAAAAAATGATTAAATTTAATAATTGTGAAATATTATCATGTTGCGTAACTTCATATTGAATGATATTGTATATCACGAAGGAGATATTTTACAAAATATAATAGTAGATTTATTAGATTCTCTTATAATTAACATTACAAAACTCTTATTGTTAATATTGTTATTCGCTTTGTTTATAATTATAAATGCTCTTGTTAGGATTCATTATATATATAAATAATAAATATATATTTGTAATTATTAAAAAATGGTTAAAGTTTTGGTATTATACGTGTTTCATAAATTTAATGACAGTGTTGAACATTTTTTAAAACATTGCATTTTTGAAGATGAAAATATTGATTTTCTAATTATAGCTAATGACATTAAATATAAATTTAATTTACCAAAATATGTAATGACTATGGTGAGAAAAAATGTTGGACAAGATTTTGGTGGATGGAGTGAAGGATTATTGAAGGACCAACTATATAAAAAATATGATAAATTCATTTTTGCTAATTCTACAATTATGGGTCCTTTTATACAAGATAATACTAGATGGACTGATTATTATATAAATGGATTACGTGATAATATTAAATTATTTGGAAGTACAATAAATAATGCATGTCATTCACATGTGCAAACATATATATTCAGTTTAGATAAAGAAGCTCTCATATATTTAATTAAAAAAGATAAATTTTCAATAACTAAATATCCACAAGGAGCACGTGATGCGCAAAATAATGAAATATTAATGTCAAAAGATATTACGGATAAAGGTTGGAATATCGGGTGTTTATTAAAATGCTATCAAGGGATTGATTTCACTTTTAAAAATAAATCTAAAAAAGATTATGGTGATAAATTACATACAGATATAATGTATGAAAGATATAGAAATGTGTTATGGAATGAATATGAAGTGGTTTTCATTAAAGGCAATCGTTTAAAAATTACATCATCATTGATATGTTAGCAACTAATACAATACATAATAGTATTAAATAACAATATATTATTAGTAAGATGTTCTCTGTGTGTATATTAATCACCGAATTATCGTCCTTTGTTTTATAGTTATCTATAAAGTTTTTATAGTCAGATACATTGTAAAATCCATATACTATTGTAAGTGCTAACATGGATAATCCGGTTAGTCTTATAACATTTTTACAGTTTTCATCATTGTAAAGATTAGTTTGTGTACTGGCCAATAATGCAAATGATACACCTGATGCGGTAAATAATGTACGATTTACTGATTCGTATATTGAGTTTTTAGCTAAAAGTATATTATTTTCAATAGTTGTCATTTTACTTATTAATAACATATTATTTTACCTTATTTGCAATTAAAGCTAATCCTGTAAATATTAATAATATACCTATAAATTGATATATATTAATAGTTTCGTTAAAATAATAATATGATAATAGTACTGTAATAACAGGATAACACGCTATAATAATTGTACTAATATTTGTTTCGGTATCTTTAAATAATAATATATAATTATATTGTCCGTAAAAATATACAAATGCTGCTGTAAAAAATAAAATTGTTGCATGTAGACATTTCTCATTAGTTTTTGTTATTTTTATTATATCATTTTTAACAGTTTTATAATTTTCTCCATATAGTAACAATGAAAAGCAAAAAAATGCAATTATTAATTTAGTTAATATTAAAATTGTTATCGAATCTATATCAATCAATAACAAACTTTTATATAATACTGGTATAATACCAAATGACGCTGCTGTTATAATATGACTAATCATTTGTTATACTCATATATTATTATTATTAAATGAGTACATAATTTGATTTTCTTAGAGATTTTATAAACCTTTTGATTTTTGAGAGATTTTATAAATTATGTACTCATTTATTTATATGGGATACATTTGTATTATTTAATCTAAAAATTGATTTTAATTACATTTATAATTAACAACATGAACTCCGACCTTGTATTCGAAATTATCTTCGAAAACGAAAAATACTTTAAAGACATTCATGTTTGCGAAGCCAAGATGCTCCTATGTACTTACAAACCGTTAAGAGAAAAAAGCTATATAACGACCCCTATTGAAAAAGATAATGGTAGGGAACTATGTAACACGATATATAATACTATACGTGAAAAAATAATAAATATAAAATATATAGTATTTCAAACCCATAAAGATGATGAAAAATACATAATTAATGATATAGATTTATCATGTATTTTAGAAAAGTATTATAAATTATCTGATATTGCGAAAGAAGAATTTTCCAGCACCGTGTTATCAGATTATTTGGAATTTCTAAAACCGTGTGCTATTTATATGACAGAAAAAGAAGATATTATAATGGCAAGAAATTACAATAAACTTTTGGATATTATAGACATTTACGTAGACTACGAAATAATAGCAAAACATCGTGAATGTGTCCAAGAGTTTGAAGAATATGAAGAATATTATATCCAAAAAATGGTGAATATACACAAAAACTTTTATATTTAAAATATGTATTGATATGTTTGTTATGAAACTAATATTGTTAAAATGTTTAAAAATGAAGTTACTATATAAATATATAATCTTTTTCGTAACTATTATCTAAAACAATCTGATTTCTTATTTTCGTTATTGTATTTGTATCATATATATTATAATATATATTATTTATTTTTATTAATTTAAGACCATTACGTGATTTATAGATAGGATATTGAACATCCAATAATTTAAAATATTCCTTAGTCAGTATTTTTGTATTTTTACCCATATTTCTATTTTATTTAATTTTTATTTTTTTATACCAGCGAAAATAAAAATTGATACTCTATAATATATATAAAGAATATACAAGATACATATACAATAATGAACGTATTCCTACCCAAGAACCTCGACATCAACAAAATCAAATATTCCGAGCTCAAAGTAATGAAATCTGGAGCTAAATCTGTTTATCTTAATTATTCATCATCCAAGATTAATATCCAAACTCCTGTTATGAATATTCCTTATGGTGTTAATGATAATCAAAAGTTCATTAAAGATGATCCCAAGCGCAAAGATGAACCTCCTAAATATGATATTACAGTATCATTCAAGGGTATTGATGAAAATCCTAAAATCAAAATCTTTCATGATAAAATGAAAGAACTTGAAGAAAAAATTATTGAAGATGCATTTGTTAATCGCCTTGCTTGGTTTAAGAATAATTATGGTGGAAATAAAGATACTGTATCTAATATGTTTACTCCTATTATTAAACACGATAAGGATAGGGAAACAGGGGAAATTGCTAACAAATATCCACCAACATTCAAAGCTAAGATTCCTTATAATCCTCTTGAAAGCAAGTTTGAATTTGATGCTTATGATATGGACAATAAAGATGTTGATTTTACCGAATATGTAAGTAATCTTAAAGGCGGTAGAGCTCAATTTATTATTCAGCTAAATGGAATTTGGTTTGCTGCTGGTATGTTTGGGTGTAGTTGGAAGATTGTATCAGGAAAGTTTCAACTATCTAATTCGGCAAAGCCAGTATTTGTTCCAGATAGTGATGATGAAGTAGTTGAGGAAGAAGAAGAAGATGATATTGAAGTAGATACTGATGCTATTAAATCAAAGGAAGAAGTAAAAAAAGTGTCAGATAAAGTAGAAGTAGAAGAAGTAGAAGAAGAAGAAGAAGAAGAAGAAGAAGCAGCAGCAGAAGAAGAAGCAGATGAGGAAGATGAAGAAGAACCTGAGCCACCTAAACCAGTTAAAAAGTTACCAGTTAAGAAGGCTGTGAAAAAATAAATATTTTAATTAATAATTCATTATATATATATATATATATTACTTATTTTTTTATAGTATAAATAATATAACACTTATTATAATAGCCATAATAAATCTACCCAATGGCATTGGTTCGTTATAATTTTCATCAAATAACTCAATATTATTTGATATTAATTTAGCTATCATTTCAAGTATTTTATATGCGATAGGTAATGATAATATAGCAAAAAACAATCCACCATAAAATGCTGTTTTAAATTTACATATATAGTTATCTATGATGCTATCAAATTCTTTTTTTGGTTGTTCTATTTTTGGTGGAGTATAAACAAAATCAGGTGTATAATTAATATTGTTATTATATGTATTCATTTATTACATATATTCTACATAATAATATAGTAAAAAATTATTTGGTAATTCAGCAGTATAACTATTATCAAATATTGAAAATACATTTGATAATAAAGATGTTGTATTTAGTCCCGACAACCACGAAGGGATATTATCATAGAAATCATTAGAACACATTGCAAGAGATTTTACAAAATTACAACATAATATATATAAATCATCATTGCATTCTTTTAGCATTTTAATAGCATCTTTACAAAAATCAAATATTGTATTATCATTTGATATATTATTAAAATATTTATTACTTTCATCAATTTCCAAAGAAAAATCTTTAAAATATTTAACTGTTTTTAATATATCATCGATAGACATTTTATTAAACCATTCTGGGCTATTATAAAATCCTCTTCTTTCCAATTCGATAGATAAATCTGTAAACGCATGCATATTATTATCCCAGCTATATCCAAGTTCTCTTGGTATAATATTATTATATTCTATAAACTTCTCCAATTTCCATATCATATTATCTGATATCTTCGTTCTGGTATAAGGATTATATGGTTCTTTATTTTCGTCTTTACATGTTTTAATAAAAAAATCAAATTCTATTACATCAAACGCATAACACCCATTAATATCTTTGATAATAAATAATCTATTATTAGGAATACTATTAATATCTTCGCATGAGAATAAATCCTCTGTATTTATAATAGCATCATTATCTATATCCTTCGATAATAAATAAAATTTATATCTATTTTGTAGTATATTAATCTTATGTTTATTTGTTATTTTATATGTTTTTTCATTTAATTCATGTAAAAACTCGTATAAATCTTTTTTTTTATACTTTTTATTATGTAAATATTTTTTACATATTAATAATAATATTTTATAAGGAATAATCTTTAACATTTCAATAAAGAGAAAACCTGGTTTATCTTCTTCATAATCGATATTATTAATATTATCTGTAATATATTTGTAAAGATTATATATATCATTCATTATTATATGTGTTTTTGTACCAAATATCTTATTATATATTTTATAGATTGTGATGTTATTATCAGCATGAATTTTACAAAATACTGATTTTTTCTTAGAATATTTCTTACAATTTTTAAAAGTCCTTTTATTTCTACAAATACATTTCATAGTATTCTCCATATAGATGTTATTTAAAGTAATATATTTTTTATTTATATAGTAATAGGATATAATAATCCTGCATTGATATAACTATTATAATCATATAATTTATCATTTAACATAACATATTTGATACCATCTTTACTTACAACAGTTCCTTTATTTTTTCGTGTTTTTTGATATTTTTGATGTTGCTGTATTTTATTATCAGATATAATATTATCTGTATATGATAATTTAGTAGGATTTATATTAATAGGCCAATTATAACACTTATAACCATTCATAAGAGGTTTATTCTTTTTTGCATGAATAACACAATCAATTGAACTGGATTTCAACATATTTAAAAATACATTTACTAAATTTTCCTTTTTTTGTGCTAGATGCAATATATGTTCATCGGTTGTTAATTCATTATCTTTCTTTCTTAATGTAGGATTATTTGCTAATTGTTCTTTTGTTAATTTCATAATATACATAAATACTTCAACGTTTTGATCTTGTTTAGGCAAATTAACATGACTACATGTTCTTACTGCACGACCTATAACTTGATTTATTCTAACAGAGTTCCAGAAATATTCTGTTATCAAAACTCGTCTGACATTTTTAAGAGATATACCTTCTGCTCCGGATTGAGTTATCATCATTGTTTTTACTAATTTTCCATATTGTTGATCTATACTATCAATATTATCAAATTGCATACGAATATTATCAGGTAATAAAGAAAACTCCCCATTAAATAAATTCATTAATATATTTGTTTTAGTTCTATCAGCATTAAAAACAACATATCTTTTTCCATCATATTTTTTATCAAATACATCAGTATCTCCTAATATATATCCAAATTCTTCATTTTTAACAACATTAATTTCCACATATCCATTTCTATTCATAACTTCTTTAAGAACACCTAATCCTTCAACCATACGAAATTGCGAATATACTAATACAGTCCCTGGTGATTGATTCATATCTTTTAACATTTCAGCAAATTTAGGACTATAAAACTTCATTAAATTATCTATTTCAATTGCATCACTTTTACCCAATTTTTCCATAGCATCTTCAAGTTGTTTTTCGTATTGTGATGCAACAATCTTATTAATTTCTTTTTTATCAACTTCTTCATCTTCATCATCTTCGTTTTTAACTAATTCTTTCTTCATTACCATACGTATATCTTGGGGGAAAACACGTTTAATATTGTCTGGAAATACAAAATTACAAACCATTCTACTAAATGCTCTATATACAGAATTAGCATCAGCATTACCTTTGTTACCAAAGCGTTTTTTACGGTCGTCCATTTCCATTTCTTTACGTCTTACATCAACATATTTACTTAATTGATGACCGGTCATATTAAGATATTTAAAATTAGTAGGTAACATTGTTGGGAAAAATTCAGATCCTGTAGTTTTATAATAACTTAAAATACCTAATACGCGACGTTTAAACAAATCTTCATTTTTAACCTTTATATTATCAGTATCAGAGTCATCAATAAATAACTTATCAAAGTCTTCTTTAATATTTGGTAGTGCATAATAATTTTGCAATTTACTCTTAATAGATAATTTAAGATCAGTTTTATTTAACGCTTTTATAATATCATCAATGATAACCTTTTCATTTTTACCCCATATCTCTTTTTTAATATTTGATAATTCTTTTGAATTTCGCACAAAATCTTTTGTTAATAATACAATATTTACATTTGTTTTATCAAAATAAAGTTCGTCAACATATTTATATAAATTATTATCTGTTAAAGTTTTAATAATTAGTTCTTTATCAGGGATATTAGATGCTTTTAATAATGGTAAATCATAAACATTCATAGGACCTCTTATTAAATTAATTAATGTAGCTATTTCATATGGTTGATTAATTATTGGTGTACCAGATAATAATACCATTTTTATATTTTTTGCTGTCATCATATGATTATATATAGCGCGAGCTAGTTTCGATCCATTTACTACTCTGCTTATAAAATTATGAATTTCATCAATTATTACAAAAGTATCATCAAATGGTGATTTTCCTAAATCTTTTATCATTTTAGCATTTAACCCATTATAGTTAATAAAAGTATAACGATTTCTAATAATATGCCCTATTGTAATAGCAACCAATTCTTTATATTTACTTGGTATTTTTGAGTATTTAATTTGTTCTATTACAATTTCAGCACCTTCAATATCGTTATTATATAAAGGCACCCAAACAAGACCGTCTTTTTTAACAAATTTATCGGTAATAGCATATTTTCCAAGCATTTTCATCATTTCTTTATTTGTTTTTTTAACTTTTATCATTGTCCAAGATTTTTTCAAGTTTAATCCAATATTAGATATTTTCATTAGTTCATTCTCATAATTTTGAGATAAAGATGCTGGTGTCATTATAACTATTTTTATTCTATTAATATAACCTTCTGCCGCAGCAATAGATGCTGCTGATTTACCAGAACCTAATTCGTGATAAAGTACTATACCCCTATAAGGACTATCAAATTGCATATAATCTTTTATAATTCTTTGTTGAGGAAACAAAGATAACGTTTTAATATTTATATCACAACTTTCTCCTTTACATTCACATGATTTATCTTTAACTTTATTATCATATTTAGATGGATGAAATGAATCATATATATATTTATTAAAACCTACACGATTAGGTAATATCCATTCGTTAGGCTTTACTTCAATATCCATATCTTCTAATATAATAATTTAAATTAATAAAAAAATAATATAATGTATAATATATAGTAAATGATTAATATTGAAAAATTATTAGATAAATGCGAGTCAATGACTTTGTTGTGTACTCGTACTTCTACATATTGGAGCTATATTAAAATGGCATTTAATATACCACTTGTATTTACAAATTCATCATTGTGTATTATTAATAGTATTAGCACTGATGCAAATACTGTTAAAATTCCCAATATAGTTGTAAATGCTATTAGTGTATTAATTATTTCTCTATCCAATAATATTAAAGCAAGTGAAAAATTTGAAATATTTAAAAAATTATCACAACAATTTATGTTATTATCACAAGAAATAGAATCAATAGATGCAAGTGATACTAATATTAAAGAAAAAATAAAAATAATAAACTTAAAATATGAAAATTTAATAAAAGATTGTGCTTTTGAAGATATTCCCCAAAAAAATAAAACTAATGTAGCTAAATTATTTGGCGAAGCAAATAGATATTTACCAATACAATTAATTGGTACTAATGGTAATAATGTTGCAAAAAGAAATATATCTATAAATGATATTTCTCCAATGAATATTAATGACAAAAAAATGAATGATATATCCTTAAAATCTAGTATAGATTTAGAATCTAATTTAGAAGTATAAATTAACTATATAAAAACCCCATATCTTCATACATCATACTTTCATCGTCTGTATCTTCATCAATTGCGGATAATTTATTTTCATTTTTCTCTTCATTATCGTACATATCATTAATATTACCACCAATTTCCTTATTTTCGTCACCATCCATCAAATCATTTTTTATACCTGCTTTTTTAAGATTACTAATAAGTTGATTATCATCAACTGTTTTATCATTTAATATGCTAAGTTTTTTCTGTTTATTTTCTTCTCTTTTTTTATTTATAAATTCTATATTTTCTTCCATTGTTGGAAAATACGATATTTTTAAAATATCAATTAAATATTTTAAATTATTCCTTGCATTTAATTCAACAAATCCATTTGGTAATTCTACTTCTGAACGCAAAATACCATTTTCTACACTTTCTGGACTAAATGGTAAACATATTACTCTACTTAATATATATGAATTAATTCTATTAATATCCACTATCACGTCATCATTTACAACTTTATTAAGTTTATAAATATCTGTCAGTATATCCTTAATATATTTTATAGAGTTATTTACTAATAAATTAATATTATCATCTTCGTATGCATTTTTATATGAAAATAAAATAGTACATATTTTTAATAAAATCTGTTTCATATTAATTTTTTTGGTAATAAGGTTATTTAAAATATCTTTATTATTCATTCTGGCAGTTTTAGTAAGAATATTTATATTGTTTTCAATTAATTTATTAATATTTTTAGAATTATCTTTTAATTCATCTATAATTTTATTTGGTAATAATGGATTTCTATCATACATTGTTTCTAGCCAATCAATAACAATATCTTCATCATTATTAATATTATAAATGTAATCATCAATTTCAATAATATTTATATTATCATCTTTCATTATTTCATCTTTTATACCATCCAAATTAGGAACATACCTCAAATCTCTTGCCATATTTGTTGCGCGATTATTTGAATAAAATTTCTTAATTGCTATTAAATCTTTTCTTCCGGCTTTAACTAAATCACCATCAGTTTCAAATGTATCATCTATTCTTTTTAAACAACATCCTACGAGATATTTATGTATTTTTTTATAATTTACACCTGGCATATATATAAGAGCATTTATAAAATCATTTTCTAATTTTTCTTTATTACCTTCTTTATAACTTTTTAATAGATTTGCTTGTTCTTTTAAACCACGCTCTATCTTCTTTTTTTCTGTATTCAAATCATATTTCTTTTTAAGTTCAATTATAACATCATTATATTTGTCTATAATTATCTTTTTAATTTCATCTGATATATTATTTGTGTCTATACCATATTCATTATCATCTTTGAAACATTCTAATACACATTCTAAAATATATGGAAGAATACCGTTTTTGGCATTATTTAAAGGCGCCCCATATAGATACCATTTATCTATGAAAGCATTATTTAGATAATTATCATTAATCATAATTGTATTATTTAATATTTTTTCTTGTAAATCAACAATCCAATATGATATAGCAAGTGCAAACATACTATTGAAAGTTTTTAAATATTCTTCATTAATCTCATATATAATTTTAGTAATTTTGGGATCCTGGTCTTTGATAATTCCTTCAATTATCATAACTGATTTTAGTTTAGAAAAATCCATTATTGCCTTATGTTCAACATCCAATCCTGCATCATCAAAAGCCTTTTTATATCTATAATATTTTGTTGGAACACTTTTGTAATATTTAAAAAGTTCATTGCATAATAATTCATAATCCAATTCCAGACACGATATTGTACTTATATTACTTATTAATATTAATATTATACGCAGATATTCTATAAAACCATCTTCATTTTTATAATTAATATTTTTCAAATACTTATCAAAATTATTAAGAGCCTTATTTACATAAATATTTTCATCTAAATCATTTGCTATATTATCTAAATCTTCTATATCTATTTTTTCATTTATAAACTCATCATCTATACCACCTTCATAGTTATCTCTATCTGCACCTTCTTTTATTTCTTTTGCTTCACGATAAGATAATAAATATTTTTTTCCATCTGTATCATAATCAAATAAATGATCTTTTGAATATTCAAATAATATTTTCATATATTCATGTTCGTCTATTATGTTCTCTAAGTTTTCGTGAGTATTTATAATATTAGTTATAGCATCAATACATTCATTAATATTAATATTTTTAAGGGAAGCTCTTATATTTTTAAGTATTTCGTCTGGGTTAGCATCATTAAGATGAATTGAATTGATAATATTATGTATATTAATTGTCTTTATATCAACTAATTCATCTGATATAATATTATTCACACGATAGTCTTCAAGAGAGTCTTTAAGATTAGCTAAAAAGTTTATTGTCTTTTCATCAAGTTTAACTAATTTTATAGATGAAGATAATTTTTCAAAAAATGTTAATTTTTTATTAATAAGATCACTCTTTTTAATTCTGTATGCTCTATTAAAATTCTTGCGTTCTTTTTCATATTTCGTTAGATCTTTCATATGTTCACATAAAATTTCAAAATCTTTATCATTTATAAAATCCAATGAATGTCCGAATCTTTTAAAAATATTATCAATATTACTATAATCAAGAGCAAAGCAATCTTTAAGATATTCAATTATATCATATATTTTAGGTGTTACATCTTTAACTAAATTAGTAATATTTTTGTGTTTTGCAGAGTCTACTTTTCTAATATTTGTTGTATTTTTAAGATGTGCAGCTATTTTTGTATATATATAATCATTAACAGTACATACAGGTATTTTGTAATATGCAGATAATATTGGTAAATTTACATCGTCAATAGGATAAATAGGATAATATACTGGGTAATCTTTATCATAAGGCTCAATCATAGCGTTTATGCGCGAAGACGGTTTAAATTTTAAATTTTTAGAATTACTATCGTATTTAATTGAAAAAAAATATCTATTCTTTGCTTCATTGTGCTTAATTGTATTTAATTTTGTTAATTTATTAAAATTCGCTGCATCTTCAATTAATTCATCCCATAATAATTCGTTATCTGCTTTTGCTGCTTCTATGTCAAATATATAGTTGTCATAATTAGATAAATTACCATTTTCAGTTTTTTTATGGTCTAAAATATCATAAAATAATTGTGTCACTGATTCGGATCTTTTTTTATTCTGAAACATTTCATGTAAATTCTCATAAATATCATTACGAGACAATGCAATAAAAAAAGGGTTATCTTTAATAATTTCGTCTAAACTTAATATTTCTAGATATTCAATGTCATCGATTTCTTCATCTTCAATAGTATAAATATTATTTTCTATTTCAATAGACATTCAAGATATTGCTTTCTCTTTTAATATAAAGATATATAAAATATGTATATTTTACGAAATGTTATTTTCAATTGAGAATTTATTCCAATTTATTTTAATATTTGACAAAGTATCTATGATGTCTTTACAATTAGCCTCGAAGAATGATATTACAGTCTTCTCTTCTTTAACATCTTCGAGTGTAATTCTCACAATCATTAATTGTTTTAATGGATGTGGACAAATATAACCTGCATATACACAAGTTGTATCATTAAATTTATTTTTTTCACGAATATATTTATTATGTAGAAATGATTGAATAACGTTTCCAATTGTATCATCTTCATTTTCAATAATAAATTCATAACATCCTTCTATATCTTGAAATTGTTGCAATTTAATTTTTGTTGAAGAATCTAAATTTACTAATTCTTGTCTAATATTATTTAGTTTATCAATCATTATATCAAATGATTTAGGTATCAAATATTTTGGTCCTACATTAATATTAATATATTCTATATCAAATCTAAATTTATTAGGGTCTCCATATTTATTTTTATAATAACATCTTTCTTTATCTAAAATATTATCGTACTTTGATGCTTCCGATGGCTCTTCAATAAATGTAAAATTAGATAATGATACAGGGTTAAAAGATGCATTATCGCGAGCTGTTCTTTTTAAAACATTTGCTTTAAAATGTAAATGTTCTCCTGGTCTTAATCTTGTAATTAGAATAGTATCATTAGATACTTTATTGGGTGGAAAAAGCTCTTTTAATTTTTTTTCAGACAACTCTTCATCATTCATAGTGGCTTTAATATCACTTGATTTAACATTAAGTGTTTTATTGCCATCATTATTTATATTCAACTCAATCTTCAAACTATTATCCTCGTATATTTCAATCTCTTCTTCTGTTAAACATATTGGAATAAGGCCAATACGATGTATAATAAATTCATTATGTAAAGCACCTGTATTTGTAATAATATCAACGGATGGCTCATCTTTATCTAATTTTTCTCCAATCACTCCCGGAATTGGAATATCTGTAAGAATCGTGCGCCTTAAACCATTCACGATAGCCAAATCTATATTATTTATTTCAAAACTATGTTTATTAGTAGGGTCTTTAATATCAAAGGTATAATTTTCAAACATTCTATCCTTACTTATATATTAATAAAATCTATATCTTATATATATCAATTTTTAAATAAAAAAACAAATTATTTTTTAATTTTATTAATCATAGATTTTAGATTATTAAGAGTATGTACTCTTACGTTTGTTCTTTTTTCTTGTAACTTATATTCATCATTGGTCTTTATTTTGGTTTCTCTTTTTATTATAATTTTATTAATATGGTTTTGTAATTTTTTGATACTCTTATTATATTCATTAGCTGTTTTTAAATCTACCTTAAAATCGCTTTGATATTTACTCAAATATTCTATTTTATCTTGTTTAATACATTTTTGTTGTTTAGTAATATTTCGCAATAGTTTCTTTTCTAATGCACATTGATTCTTTATCAATATATTTAATAATTTAATGTTATCTCCAATAGTTTTCCCACCACCATCCTGAACATTTTTCATTATATTCGATATTTTATTACTTAAATCTCTTTGCACACTTAATCTTATATTATTCATATCCGTTTGCGTCTCTATTTTTTCTAATTGATTATTTAAAATTGAATATCCACCTTTTTGACATGAGCTATTATGATTATTTATTAATTCTTGTTGATTGGCTTTTATATTATCATAAAAATCCTTAATATAATTTGTAGAATACATGTTATAATCTATTATAAAAAAAGAATTTAATTAATAATTATTAAGATTTCGTTACTATACCATATATCACTAATATTATTATTAATATCATTGGTAATGTTGATAATAACGTAACAATCCAACTCCATAAATGGCATTCACCTGTTGTTAAACATGTTATATTATATGCTGTTATTAATATCAATAATAAATATAACAAGTATGCAAACATATATAAACCTACACCTTCCAAATAAATATTAAGTATTAAAGCTACAATAGTAGCTATTACACTTATTACTATATAAACCCAGCCTTGTGTTGAAAAATAGCTCATTCTAATATAATAAGATAAGATTATTTATGATATTAAACTATTCATAATGGCAAAACACATTGATGTTCTAGGGTGCATTTCATTAATTGGTGTTGAAGCAAAGAATTGAATCAAAGTTTTAATATTTTTAACATCATTACATTGACACAAATAATAATATACGTTCGATGATGTAATCATTTTATCTTTATAAGTTGAGATTTGAAGATTCCTAAGTTGAGCCAAATGGTATTGAATAATTGGTGGAAATTGTTTATCCAATTCTTTATTCATTTTATATCTACCATATCTCGGATAATAGGTTGTTGTTGATACATAATAATTATATAAACTATCTTTAATAGTTGAAATTAGTGTATGGATAATATATGTGGCATCAATCTGTCTTCCATTATTGTCAATTGGTAGAACAATATTCGGAACATAGGTTGTGATATAATCCTTAACAGTATAATCTTGTTTATTTTTCATATATACACTAAGAATATTCATCCAAGTATTTGGATGACATGGATCAGTTTCTTCTCTATAATTAATAACATCAGTAGAAACTTTATAAAGTTTTACTACATTTTCAATTTTCTTTTTGATTATTAGTCCATAACTGTATTGATTATCATTAATATAGCTAATCGCTTCTGTAATATTCCCAAATTCCCTTGGATAGTTAATACCAATATTCACTAAATCTTCCACTTTTTTTGTATGAATATCCTCTTCAATCAATGTTTCTCTATTCTTTGTATTAACGTGAATTAATTCTTTGTAATTTTCACCCAATAAATTAGTATAATTAATAATATGAACATTTTCATGGTGAATAATAATAAACTCATAAGCCATTTCTGAATTCAATGAAGCTACAAACTTATTTCTGAGAATTATTGAAATCTCATTTGGTTGAAGTTCCATATCTTCTATCGTTAGATGCTTTCCATAATATTTATATAAAATCTCATCAAACATATTACCATGTGTTTTATTTGGATGAGAGAACTTAGAACTATTTGCATCAGGACAACTTGATGTTCCAAAGTACCATTCTCCATTATGACAATATACGGTAATCATTGTACCGTCATATGCTTCATAACACTTGTCGTGATCGCTATAAATATTTGTCATATATGTATTTGCTTCAACACGAGTTGGAATTGAATTTGCATATGTAACAACGACGTTATCATTAAAAGATAGCGTGAAATCTAAAACGATACTTCTACATTGTTCATAAAGTTCTTTATATTCATAGATTTCACTCATTTTGTAATTATTGTGTAGCAATACAATATCAGAACTATTCTTGAACTTCTTCACTTTGATATTGGGCCACAAATGATATTTTTTCAATACCATAATCAAACAATTCGCATATGTCTTATTGTCGTCGTTAATACTATTATAAATATTATAAGTTTCTGAAATAATTTCATTGACGTTTTTTGGGAAACTGATTACGTGTTGAGTTGAATTCATAATTGTTATTAATATAAGCTATAAGTCTTATATCAATTTTTATTTATCTACTTTATTTTTACAATATTTGTCATACCATTGCTGTCCTACGATTTTTGATGCTTCATCACTCGTCATTTGATTTTGTATAATTCCTTCGCGCATTTTTAAAAAATATTCAAAACTCTTATATTCAAAACCTTCTTCTTTTGTTACCATTTGGTATAACATAGGATATCTTTGTTCAAACAATTCAACTCTTACAATATTATCTTTTAAACTGGCAATTATATCTTTAAATTCCATTTTATTTCTATTTTCTTCTATGTAAAGCATAATATCTTGCACCATCGTTCTAATTTCATTAGTTTCCATACCATCCTTTACAAAAACGTGGTCGTCATGTGTCTTTCGTTTTTTATCTTTTATACCCATTTATATATTGTTAATATAATATTCTTCTTTATATAATTAGAAAAAAAATGAGTACATAATTAAAAAAAAATGTAAAAATAATAAAAGTTATAAAAAAATATAGAAAAATAAAATTATGTACTCATTTTTTCTTTGTAGATTTTTTAGATTTCATTTTTTCACAATAAGCTTTTACTGTTATTAATACACCTTTATACTTTACGTATTCTTTGCGATCGCCCTTTTTTTTATAGATACATCTCATTTTACCTAGTAATTCTTTTTTGGATTGTTTTTTGGATTGTTTTCCCCCACCATTCATTTGTGGATATATTTTTCTAATGTTTAATTTTACATCGTCAATACACTTTAAAATAGAGTCATCTAAAACCGAACTAATATTTGTTTTAATAAGAAATATTAGTTCGGTTTTCTTCCTAGTTTCGTCTAATTCAATATTTTCTTCTTTATCATCATATTGGGTATAATTACTTTTCATTTTCTCATTAAATTTACTCTCATCATTTGTCATACTTGTCACTATTTTGCTTCTAGTTGCTTCTATTTTTTATCTTTCTTCTATTTTTTCTCTTTCTTGTATTTCTTTTTTTATTCTATATTCATTTAACAATTCATTTATAAATTTATTTATAAGACTGTCATATTTTTCACACGACGGCTTATATCCAACAAAGGCATCACCGTATTCCAATTCAATTATTATACAATAAAATATTTTACTAACAACTTATATAAATAATTAAAATTATTTATCATTATATTATATATATATAAATAATAGAGATATCATAATGAAAAAAGAATTAGAATATACCGATTTAGACTATTCTCCAAACGTACCTGTACCTCCACCTCCTAAAAATGCAGGATTATATACTGGTGAAGTGCTATTTGATAAGAAACCATGGGGTAATACTTATGAAATACCATATGTTGAACCTGATGCTGTTTCGTATAGTGCTGTGTTTTATGCTAACCACCATATACCATCGTATAATAGACCTGGTAATAATACAGTAAAAACTGACTTATATAAAAAATATAATAAAACTGATGATAATTATAATTTCAGTTGTCACATCAATGAAACCTTTGGTTGAGGTTTCTTAATATTAATCTTATTTTTTCTAAGAAAATCACAAATGTACTTATATGTTTCGTTAACCTGATCAAAAGTTATCCCTCCTGTAATTAAGATACTACCACTTTCAAATAATGCACCCGTTACTTTCTTACAATCACCTATTTTACTACCACTACCTTTGCCATAACAATTCGTCGGACAATTACAAATACCATTCTTACACTCATTAATTTTATTCCAGAAATATTCTAGTTTTACACCTTGATAAATACCTGGTTGAAAAGAGCATTTATTATTATAATCCTCGCCAATAAATAATTTATGAATTTCTTTGCGCTTTAATTGAAATCCATTTGTCATCTCCGGATTAGTATATACCTTGAAATCTGTATTAATCATCCTGATTTTAAAGTTCTGATAACTCAACATATCAATATTATTGTCATCTGATAAAATTTTATTTGTTACATTTTTATAAATATTTCTAATATTTTCAATAATGTAATTTACAATAATTTCGGTATCCTCTACCTTCTTAATACCTGTCAATTGTATGTTTCCATTTTTAAAGATTTTTACATTTGGAATATATTTATCATTAAACATATAAATAATAGTAACTTGATTGTCGAATCTATTTTTCTTTACCTTATCCTTCTTGCTTTTTCTGCGTTTCTTTGGATATGTCCCCCTCGAAACATCTTCACCTTCCTTCATAAATTGAATCCATACGATACCTTCTTTATTATCAAAACATTCTTGTTTAATATCAATATTATCAAATAAGACATTTAAATTAAGATTAATATTTATACCAATATTGGCGTTACAAGTGATTGTTGAAATTCTATACGGAGAAAAGTAAATATCTGACATTATACGTAATATATAAAGGATATACACCTTATATCATTTTTTATTTTACGGCCTTTAATTTATTTTCAATTATATTTTTTAATATAGATGGTTCTTTCCCTTGCTTATTAATATTATCAGTTATATTTTTGATATAAGATGTATTAACTATTTCGTAGTTATGTGTAGTTGTTATCATTGGTGGTAAATTTAATATATGTGTTTTATCATTAGTTAAATGACTACTTCTAAACTCGTCGATTGTTAATGGTCCATTAAATATTTTTAGTAAAAATCGCGAAGGAGATGGTCTTATTGGTCTATTGCACCCATAATGTTTACTCAACATTTGTATCAAACTATTAATTTCCCAAACCTTATCACTACCACAATGAGAAGAGAAATTATAGGCATTAGCACATTCAAGAGAACAAAAACTACCAAACAAAACATAAGAATCCGTTTTAACATTATATTTATAAGGCATCCCATACGCTCTGTTTTCTATCGGATGACAACACCAATAACAGTTATTGTTACAGTTAAGTATATCTTTTGAATAGCCATAATCTAACATAAATTCACTATTTGTATCAATGTTTTCTAGATTATTGTCCTGTATATTATTATAATGATTTGAATCATTTAAATAAAAACAATTGGGTTCATAAGGTTTTGGTTGTTCATGTATATTATCATTATCTACTTTGTCATTTATATCCTCTGTAATAGGTAATTGTAATATAATATCTTCATTTTCAACTAGTGTTACATCTTTTACCATAGTATTCATTAAGTTTTTTTTCTTTTTTAATTCTATTGCTTTTTCGTCTTGATTTTTTGATTTTCTGGGCATTTTATATTTTATTATTAATGTATATAAGGCTATATTATTTATATGTATTTTAGTCAAAAAACTTCTTATAATTTGACATACTGTTAACAATATCTTTATTCATTTTTTCTATTGGTGTTATAGTTTGTGTTTTTAAATTAGTAGTAGCCGATGGTTTTATACATTTATTCTTAATTTCCTTTATCTCCTTACTTAAAGATGCTATGACATCAATTAGATATTTTATTATAAAACCTGCTAATAATATAATTACTAATACAATTAAATCCATTCTTACTACTTTTAATGAATAAAAAAATTAAATAAATTTCAATTGCGCACTACCATTTATTATAGAAAGAATATTCAATTCTTTAACAAAGAATTTAGCTTCATATAACACATTGTATTCATACGTCTCTCCCAATATAGCTTTTGTTGCATTTTGTATGGCATTGAATATAGTGTCATTATTATAATCATTCGTTGTTACAGTAACAGATGTTTTAATTTGCGAATTATTATATGAACCAGAAGCATTGATTTTCTCAGGAAATAATGCGAACGAATAACAATATATTCCTGTTCTAGGTATATTAGTGTGATAATAATATGGTTGAATATTATTATAATATTCTGCATTATAATCTGCTCGGCTTGTATCATTCGCCCATTTAATAACCGCCTTATTCATAATACTCATATTTTCGGCATATATAGGTGAAGCAGTGTAATTAATATAATTATTATATTTATTTAACATATCATTTCTTCTAATAAACCATATAATTTCCTTTACATGATTATTAGCATTATTAATATCACACGTTACTGTTGATTGTGCTGATGTGTCAATATTTAATTCAGTCAATTTAACAGTATCTATAATATAATCCATACTATTCGTTTCAAGAAGCATCTTACTTCTTTCTGTACTGTCTAAAAATACATATGTCAAATGTAATTTATTTTGAACATCGTGGTTCTTATTTCTTATAAATGTTCTTATTGATATGTCAGAATTATGTAAATTATTATAAAAACTACTTGATACATATGTATTCAATTTATCTGTCCATACTTTATATAAACCTTCTATTGCGCGCTTATTAGTATATACGTCTAATGTTACTTCATTATTTGCTAATTTTAATAAAGGTAATGCTAATGATGGATTCCTCGTAAACCAAAAATTTAATGGTATCTGTATTTCTCTTTCTTTAATACTCGGGGAACTGCTTGCAAATGTAGAAACAGGATAATTAACATTATATAACTTATTATTAACAAATGTATATTTTGCCTGAAAACTATAAGGAGCAGTATATTCTATAACATTACCAATCAACTTATTATATTCTATTCCATCTTTATTAGTTAATTCATTCCAAATATTCATCCAATCGCTATATAATGTCTCAATCGTATTTCCATCTATCAATAATTCAACACGATCTATATAATTATAACCTATATTTTCAACCCATCTAAATCTTAATTCATTACTTGAATATATATTTGGTATTTTAAATGATAAATACATATTTGTTAATAAATCTGCACGTCTTTCAATCTTATATGTCATCTTTACACTTTGATAAAATCCACCACTTGCATTATTTATTGGAGGAGTCTCATAGCTATCTAATGAAAAGTTAGTGTGCTTCTTATAAACGTACTTGTAATAATTAATACACGGATTAGTTGTTATATATTCATCCATTTGTCCAGTTAAAACCAGTTGCATTAATCCGCCACCCATTTTATTGTTATATCAATACCTTAATAATATCTTATATATTATTAATAAATTTTTCTAAATCAACATATGTTCTAGCACCATCAAATGATTTAACCATTTTATCATTGTTATCAGATTTATCTATAAGTAATATTGTTGGAAACCCTTGTATATCAAACTTTTTAATTCTGTCCATTTTATTTTTCATATTATATTTTTCAAATTTACACTTATCCGAATAAGAGCTCTCTAATTTTTCCCAAATACCACTTTTACTGAATTCATCACAGTGACCGCAACCGTCCATATAATAATATTCTAAACTATATTTTTTATCACTGTTATAAAAAGATTCGCATATATTCTTACTGTTTAACATTAAAACAAATAATATCAATACAAATGTCGCTAATATAATGTACTCGATCTTAAAAGTTTTTTTCACCATTTAATATATACTTCTAAAATACTAATAGATTATTATTTTTTACAACATGGTGTATACATCAAATGACTAAAAAAATCATTACCATTATTATAAATAAATTTTTCATAATTAGTTTTTTCTATCATTAATATTCTGTAATCTAATTTATCATAGTTTGAATATTTATCATCATTTATCATATATACGCTATTATTATTATTTTCCAATAAATATTTATAAATAGACCCATTTTTTTTTAAACCGTAAACTATAAGAGTTCTATATACTAATTGATTTTTATAAACATCTTCTAATTTGTTTACAAAATCATCAAACGATTCAATGCTATTTATAGCAACAGTCATTTTATATATAATATTAACAATGCCTTATGTATTTAATTATATAAGATTATTTATATAGTATTATACATTGCGATGAATGATACTATTATTAAAATAGATATAGATTATTTTCAAAAGAGATATGATCAAATAAGCGAAATACCGGAAAATATTATTAATAAAGCAATTGATATAAGTGAAAATTATAACTGTTTTAAATCTTATTATGACCCTAAAATGATATGGGCTAAAAAAAATTATAATAAAAAAGAAAAAAAAATAACTCCTAAAAATAGATTTCATATTATAATTCCTGATTTTACCGATAATTCATTATTGAAACGTAAAATAATAGGTTTACTTAATAAAATAACAACCAAAAATAAATTATCATTATATGATAACATTAAAGACATTATTATAACAAATGATAATCATATTGTAATTGAAATAATATGGGAATATATTAAACTAAATGAAAATGATTTATATAGTAATATATTGAGTTTCTTTGATAAAGATTTTTCGGATAATTATATAGATTCTAAATGGAAAAAATATATAGAGTTGCGTGAATGGGACCCACCTAAAACATTTTATGATAATAATATATTATTATTAAATGATGAATATGATTTATACTGTGACTATGTTAAATGGAAAAAAAATGTTAATAATATTAATAATATATGGTTGAAATTTAAATTTGAAGAAATAGAAACCTTGTTATATTCATTATTTGATTATACAATCGTAATTATAAAAGAAAATACGGTTTTCAAACATATTCTAGATATATATTTAGAACAAATATTAAAAATTTTAAGTTTAACAAAAACACTGGATATTATTAATATAATCAGAGAAATAGATAATTCAAATTTTAATAGTTCTACAAAATTTATAATATATAATATTTTGGATTTAGAAAATAAATAATTTCTATATTATAATATAGAGTAAGAAACATAATAGAAAATATGAGGGAAGAAAACAATCTATCTTTTTACAGTAGCTTAATAATTCAAATGATATTTGTTATATTATTATTAATAATATATACTTATTTATACAAGTTAGAAAATATCGGATGTGAATGTTCTGAACATCCCAATAAAGATTTTATCAAGAACTTTACTATATTAGCATTAGTATATTTCTTAGTAACTGCTTTTATTTCGATAAAATCGGTGGCGAAAAGTATGGGTGGTGTATTCGTACAATTAGTTGCTATTGCGACTTTTGTATTCTTCTTACTATTCGTAGTATATATTTACTACGCTTTCGATTATGTTAACTATTTAACTAACGAAAAGTGCAAGTGTTCAGAGGATATGACCAGAGATATAATTGCAATTGGCACCATGATATCCCTATTCTTATTCTTAACCCTATTATTTACCATAATCATCATCCCTATATTAATAAGCACCCTAAGCTCCCTTTTAAACCATATTGAGATTTTTGAAGATGAAGTTGAAAAAACTATCCGTAACCCAATGCGTACCTTAAAATCTACCCCTGATAGAATTGCCAAATCCGCGAAAGATATCGGTACTTTTGTTAAAAAAAGCGCTAAAAAAATAACCAATGTTCGTAGAAAAAGATAAATAAAACATTTTTTTTTATATATTTAAAGTTCTTGTATTATCCTTTCTTTTTCCTGATTTTTTTAATATCTGAATATCAGCTGTATCCTCTATTATAGATGTTATTTCCTCATCACTTACAGATAAAGTTTCTATATGATTATCTATATCGTCCTCTACTGATATATTATTATGTACATTATTAATTATTGTATCAACATCATCGTCTGATCTATTATTAAATTTACTTTGTTGATACTGTGGCATTTCTGATGAAGTCGGACCGCTATTTAATGAACCAAATAAATTACTTACTATTCCAAATATTCCCATATTATCACCTCCCATTCCCATATTATTTGATGAAGGTGCCGGTGCTTGTCCACCCCCACTACCCATCATATATTGTTTAGTAGCCGCATTTTGAAATTTTTTCATCAATTCCGGATCGGATTTTAATACATTTTCAACATCAGGCATAGGCTGCTCTTTGAACATTCTACTGGTTAAATGAAACATAAATGCACTTCCCGATAATGACATAAATAACCTTAATTCTGGTGCCATTTTCTTACCAGATGATTTATATTTGTCATGCAATTCCTCAAATACATCATCATAATCATTGATATTTTCATTCACTTGTTCCGACCACCCTTCTAGTTTTGCCGAAAATGGATCGTATCTTGAATTCATATATTCCGCACCAGATACAACAGCCATTAACATCTTCTGTTGAAATCTTACGCTACCATCTAGCTCTTTTTCTCTTACTATACGATTATATTCTGAACGCATTTCTTCTAAATCAGAATTCATATTGAATTTAAATGGTATCTTAAATCCCTTAGATTCCATTCTTTCAAATTGATATATTATCTCGCGTTTTTCATTTATCTCATTCCGAATTATATCCTTGGGGCTTAGATGTTTCCGTTTTATTACCCTACTTTCATCACTACCTGTTGTTGAACCATCGCTACCACTTTGCGATGTTCGGCTACTCGCACCACTTTCACTAGTCGTATCCGAATTATTACTACGACTACTCTTTTTTATCCCATTACCTCCATTGCTGTTACTATTATTACTACTAGCTTTACTACTCGCGTTACTACTTGCGGAAGTACTATCCATATCATCATCGTGATTTATTTTTTTATTTTTATATATGGTTTTCATATTTTTCATATATTTTGCTTTATCATAATTACTATTTCCAACTGAACTTGCACGTGAAGAACGCGATGACATTGATATAACATCGTCACTTATTTTTTTTCTATTAAATAAACCATCGTCTATACCACCCCCTTTATTCATACCATTATTCATACCATTATTCATACCATTATTTTTTGGTATGTTAAAATTAAAAGAATTATTATTGAAACTATCTTTGTTTAAATCTATTAAATCATCACTTTTATTGTTTAAATTTGATATTAATGACATATTATATATTATTTGAGTTTCAAATGTTTATATATCTACAATAATTTTAATATATATTATAATACGCGCTTTTTTATAAATTTAAACCAATTATTGAAAAATATTTTACCGGTTCTTAATATATATTCGGGATGAAATTGAATCCCTAAGATATTATCCTTTTTATTATAAACTATCACTATTTTATTTCCCATCCTTTTAATTATTTTAAAATTCTTATTAATTCCTACGACATAATCTTGATGAAAATATGTATACTCCAACTTTTTAACATTGAATGGAGCCATTATTTTCATCTTTTTTGTATACTTTCTCATACCGTTTTTAAAACTATTTATGTTAAGTCTACTTGTTTTACATGCTAAATATTGCATACCATAACATATTGCTAATATTGGTATTTTATATTTGAAAACAATTTTTGGCACAGGAGGTGACCCTTTCTTTAATATAAAATAATCTGACCCGCTTATAATTATACCACTTATATTATATTTTTTGAGTGTATTTTTTATCCCATCATTATCATGATATCTTTTAATTATTAAATTTGCTCTATTCCCTATTGCTTTTCTATATAATTTATGTTGCTTTCTCCAATCCCATTTATCACTATACATTGATATTAATAATATATTCATTTTTAATATAACACATTATAATTATCTAATGATTCATTTTTAATATTTGTCCTTATGTAAGATACGGCCTGTAAACAAGCATCACTTAAATCATCCTTTTTTTTATTATTTACAAAAATTTCTTTTAGTCTCTCATTATCTTTAATGTAATTTTGACATATATCTATACTTAATTTCTTATTATAAACATATTTACTTCTTCTAAAATTTTTAGCATTCTTTTTACCTTCACTTTCTTGATGTGTAATTTCGGAAACATATTCATGTGTTTTTGATTTTAAAGATGCATTAACTAATACTACATTATCTACCTCTTTATCCCAGTATTTTATTAAATTGAAATAATTATATATAATATGCTGTATCGTTTTCATCATGCCATTTAAGTTCGACGGTTGATTCTCTATTAATACATAGTCTATTATATTAATATTAGACTCTTTTAAAAATCCCATTATAATATCCATTTCATTATAAACTCTTTCTGATATATCATCAATCCCTTTTAATTCTTTTTTACTTTCGGCAATTGCTATTATTCTCCAATCCAATACTTCTATTTTGTCTGTTTTTTTAAGAATACACAAAGCTAAATTTTTAATACCAATATCAAAACTTATATATATCATTTTATAACTAGTTATATTAATTCTTTATACTTTTTTGTATTGATCCAATAATTGTTTTATTATACTCCTTTATATTATGATGTCTTATCAATAATGTAAGGTCTCTCCAAAATGTATCATTCATATAACTACAATTATAGCTATTAATACTTTTATGTTTTTTATATAACCACTTATATAGACGTTCTTGCTTTTCTTGGTTAGATATTTGCTTCATATTATGCATTTTTTTTTGTATTACCATTTTTGATAAAAAACCTTTTAATTCTCTACATTTTAAATATTCTTTACCTGATATACCATCCCATAAATTACTAAACTGAATATAATTATAAGTAGGGCATAATAAAAAATTATCCTTATAATCAACAAATGTGGGATTATTATCAATAATTAATAATTTTTTACTTATATCATATGTTTTTCCTACCTTCATGGTTTTAAATAATTGAGGTATTATTTTTTTAATTGATTTTTTTATCATACCATTTTTGTCAACAACACAATTATCGCGCGTAAAAATAGGTCTATTGAATTTTATATTATTTTGTTTTTCTATTATTCCAATTTCCTTATTAGCCCATGTTTTTTCTGATGCAGTATACACGAATATATATGAATTCGGATAATATTTTTTTATTGTATACATGAAATTTGTAAAATGAGGGCGTATTAATAATGAGTATTTATTGTAACTTTCATTTAATTTTTTTTCACATTCCATTTTAGATTTATTAAATGAGACCGAGGTTGATTTATTGAAACTTTTAATATTTTTCTTCAAAATATCTTGCAAATTATATAAATCGCATTGATAACTACAATCTCCTATTATAGTTCCATCTAAATCTAGTACAAATACATATGGATCCATATTACAAATCTATTATTATATATATATATTTATTATATAATAGTATAGAATATGAATAAATATTTTCAAGAAGGTAATGCTTATAGTAAAAATACGTTATCATATTCAAGAATATCAAATAAAATTTCTATGAGTAAAATTAATAATATATCCAGTAATAATATTATATCTGATTCTAACTCCCGAAGTGATAACAAACTTAAAAAATTCTTGAAAATGTATGTTTCTAATAAATATAATATTGATAATAGAGCAAAATATTACAAATATATATATAGTAAAATAGCTAAGATAAAACAAGTATCTTGTTTGAAAAACAAAAGGTTTATAAAAAAAAAAAAAAATTATGAAGGATATACAATTGATGATATTATTAATTTACAAAAACAAATTGGTTCTAAAAGTAAATATGGTGCAATATATATAACTTCTATTAATAATGCTGTCGGTAAATACCCTATCGCTTCTAAACTTATGGAAATTAATAAAAGCAATAGTGTTGAAAAATGTTTAAATGAACATATTACAACTAAAATAATGAAAAAAAAAATATCAAGACATTTTATATTTACATACAGAACATTTATATGCAACCATATCTCGTCAAGTGTCCCATCAATTATAAAAAACCTAAATTATTTTGTTACTCTTAACGAATTAGCACACGGTGATTTAAAGCAGCTATGTAAAATGAAAACATATCTTAAAGATGATACATTAGTTTATAATGTTTTTATACAAGTTATGTTATCAATTATGTCTTTTCAAAGTATTGGATATATACATGGTGATTGTCATTATGGTAATTTTTTATACCAAAGAAACATTGAAGAAGGCTATTATTATTACAAAATAAATGGCTTTAACTATTATTTAAAAAGCAGCAAATATACTATGTTAATTTTTGATTTTGGATTTGCAAAATCAATTAATAAAAGTAATATACTAACGTATAAAGTTATAGATGATTATATCAGAATTATTAACGCATTTGTCAATAAAAAAATATTAAGTAAATCATGGTCGCACTATCCTAACTATCCGTCTGATGATGTATCACTTTACACAAACCATTTATTAAATAAACTAAATAGCATCAGTAAAGCATTAATTAATAATGGAAATAATACAAAAAAAAATTTAAATAACTTGATTAACGATATGATAATACCACATCTAATAACAGCTCCTAAAAATATATTTATAAAATCTAAACCACCTGGTAAAATTATAAACAGTAAGCCTTTTATAATTGATGGAACATTACATATTTAGTTCATATCTATTATTCTCATTTTCTAATAATTTATTTTTTCTTTCTATTATATATTTTGACATACTTTCAAATCCTGCATATAACATATTGTTATATAAATCTATTGGTAATTTTATTCTTAACCCTTTCTTTTCCAATTCTATATTCATCATTGGTATATCTGGTATATTTTTTGGTATATAATAATAATCTATCTTATCATTATCTATAAGTTCTCCTAATACAGCCTGTGTTCTTATATTTTCATATAATTGAATAAATTGTCTTAATAAAAACATAAAACTAAGTTTGGGTCTCACAATCTCTTTATCTGGTATTTCCTTCTCGTAAAATGTATTATATAATATCATTCCTAATATATTATCCATTGGCACATTTTCAAAAATCTTAATTGGAAAATTATTCGTAAATCCTCCATCGTAATAATAATCATCATCTATCTTTACTGGTTTAAATAATATTGGTAAAGCCATTGATGCTGAACAAGCTTTAAATACACACACTTCTGGTGTCGTATCTACGCTAAATATTTTGTTTTTACAAGTATATATATTTGTAACTGATACATAAAGGTTTACTCCAAATCTTTTTGATAAATATGAAAATGTTATTTCATCTGTAATATCAGGATATTTAGTATAAATAATTTCTTTTAAATAATTAGAAAAAATATTGACATCGGATAAACCACATTCGGTTATTAGTTTAATACAGTTTTTATAAGGAATATAACATAATTTATAATCTTGATTCCCTTTTAATATTATTTCTTCAATCTCTTGTATAGTTAGTTTTAATGCTATTGATAACCCAATAATTGAACCAATTGATGTTCCAGCAATATGCTTTATATTTTTATGCAAATTCTCAAAATATAAATATCTTAATGCACCTATAAACATTACACCCCGCATACCCCCCCCGGAAAGTACTAAATGTGTTATTTTCATATAACTATTTGAAAATATATAAACATTATTACTTATATATTTGAATTATATTCATTCACATTTATATTATAATATTTTAAAGCTTCAAGAGCAGCATTATTTTCGGCATCTTTTTTGCTTTTTCCTGTTGATGTTGATATTATCGTTCCATTTCTATCTTTGACACAATAATTGAAAATTTTATAATTATCCCTCGTAGATACACTCAATTCAAGGAATTGTGGAATATCTTGCAAATAATTTTGCATATGCGATGTTAACATATCCTTATAATTATTTTTTACCCTTATTAATTCGCTGAAATCTATATAATTTTCAATAATATATATTAGCCATGATTCTACTACATAATAACCTACCCCTGTCATTGGTGATAATTTTATATTTTTTGGCAATATTACTTCGTCATCTTTCGATTGATAGTCTAAATATAAAGCCCCTATAAATGCTTCAAATATATCTTCCATTATTTTATAATTATTTCTCCCATTTGAATCCTCTACCTGTTTAGATATTATTGCAAATTTTGGAAATCCTATCTTATCAGATAAATATCCTAACATTTTGCCATTTACTAATTTGGTTCTTATTTTTGAAAGAAAACCTTCATTTTGATCAGGAAATCTACTATATAAATAATTTGCTACTATCATTCCCAGTAATGAATCTCCCAAAAATTCTAATCTTTCATATGAAACATCTTGTAAAGGTAGGCAATCATTCGGACAATTTATATTACTTTTATTAAAATCAATATTTTTCATTGTACAATATGATTTGTGAACAAAAGCAACACGATAAAGATTTATGTTTTTATATTTTAAACCCTTCAACCCATTGGTATCAAATAATTCTCGCAAATTTTCATCATTTAAAAGTATATTCTTATTATTATAAGGCAAATTTATACTATCTATTTCTTTCGTTTTATTATGAATATTGTCTATTCTTTTCATTGTATTCCCTTGGATATGAATTATATATATATATCATTTTTTCTTTATACATAAAGATATATATATAAATATTAATAGTATATTTCTTTTAAATAGAATAACATAATAAATGAGTTTTATTGGCAGTGAAGGTATAGCACCTACAATACAACTCGATTCTGTTGGAATTGGATTCCAAGTTGACGCTGATGGAAATGCCATTAACGTTGATGGTTTTGATTTAAACAGAAACGAGTATCTTGTTGTTGGTGAAAAAACATATTATCCAGATGAAGATAATCAACGGAATACTAAATGGAGCTTATTAGTTAATAGTGATGGCGTTGCTGTTAACTCATCCAGAAATGCTAGTTCTAATTATTTAAATTCAGATACTTCATTATATGTTGATAAAAATATTTATTGTACGGGTATTGTTAAAGCAGCTGGTTTAGAACTTAATGATATCACCATTAAAAATGGTGATCCAATAACAAATAGTTTAATTAGAGATTTTATTATTAGCGCCAATGATATTTCAGTAAATCAACCATTTCAAGCTGGTATTAATAATACTTATGAGGACGTTTATAATTTTAAGCATTCTGTCAAAAATGTTTTTACAACTAATTTTGTTACTCTTGGTGGTAATGTTGATACATATGACAATACACATCCGTTAAATATTGTATCAACTGCTAATAATAAATTTAATAGCATGCATATCGCAATTAGAAATGATACTAATAACGAAGATGAACCTACGAAATTTGGTTTTGGTATCATCGGTGGTTCTAACATATCCCCTGCTATAATATCAACCACAAAAGGCACACCATTAGAATTTCATATTAGTAAATCCTCGTCAAATATCGATGAATTATATGGCACAAGTGCAATACCTGTATATACTAATAGTAACCAATATCCGGGATTGGCAATTGATGAAAATAACAATATAGCTATCGGTATTAACAAAACAAGTCCCAGAGATTATACTAGAAAAGTGCTAAATAACGGTGAAATAACAAGCGAAGATATTATTGATGAAAATATTAAACTTCAAGTTAATGGTGTATCTTGTTTTAATGAAATTATAATGTATGATTACTACACTAATACTCATAAGGCACTTGATGATATTTTTATTAGATCATCTGGTATAAGCACAATTAATAGTACTCAAATATCAGAAGGAGACTTTTTAGGTACTTTATATAATTTTAATAATATCACTGTTAATGATTTGCTCAAAACTTGCAATTTAATCATTGATAATGACATCAATGTCAATAATAATATTCAAACAAGTTCATTGATAGTAGATAATGTAGCTAATTTTTCCGGTATAGTACAGTTTGATAATGAAGTTAATTTTAACAATGCACAAAGTGTCAGTATTAATAAACTAAAAATTAATGATGATATTTATATCGGCGATCGTAAAATAATTCCCATTGATATTGATGACCCTGCAACTGGTTACGGAACATATTCCAGAAGTGAAGACGGTAGTAACTATTTTTTCGTTTATGTTCATAGTAATATTGCAACTCTTGATGCAAATTGTAATATTAGTTTTCCTAAAAAAATGGCAATCGGGCTAACTGATAGCGATGGTTTTGATGGTGTTTTAAACATAATCAAAGACGATGTTACTACTAGTAATAATTTTGATATTACAATGAAAAATACAGTTGAAAATAAAGAATATTTTGCTAATATTGGTCACTTATCTAGACTTGAATATGGTGATAATAGTTTAATACTAAATACTAACAAAGTTATTGGCAAGAAAAATAATATATATTTTTACCCTTCAACTGATATGTCAGAGATTACTAGCAATTATTATTTGCCCAATATCAGAACAGTACCTCCTACATTGTCCTTAAACAAAGAACGAGTCGGTATTAATAAACTTGCTGCCCGTGTAGGATATGAATTAGATGTTGAAGGTAAAGTTACAGCTAGAGATTACTATTTAACAATTGGTAATGAAATGCAGAGAACAAAAGGTTTTATTTATCAACCTAAAAACTTTTTCAATATTTATGATTCACAAACAGATAAGTTTTGTATTAATTATAATAATTTGACATCATATGCTTCCAGTATGAAAGGTCTTAATGTTAAGCGTGGAATCAATTCAGACAATTATTATCAAAATGACAAAATAATTGAAACTTTACAGATTGCTAATAATACTAATAGTTTTCATACAAACAAAAAAATATCTCTCGGCTGGAAGGGAGAAGATGTTTCTACGCCTCTACAAATAAGAAATCTAACAACAGAAGATAATAATTATTCTGTTTTAAGAATATATCGCGGTATTAAAGGTGGTGGTGCTAATAATAATGCAGATTATAGTGGTATTGATATATGTGAATATGATAGAAATTTAGATACTGATAGAAATGCTGAAAGATGGTTTATTTATAAAAACCATACTTTTAATGACGCTGATTCAAGAAATATTCAACGCATAGGACCATTACAAATAGGTTATATTGACCATGATGTAAAACCAAAAACATATGGTATGTCATTTTATTATAATACTGAAAATTCTAATTATCACATCGACGTTAATAAAAATACAGTATCATATGAAGATAATAATTCAGCAATGTCAATATATGGAGATTTAGATGTACATGGTAATATTAATATTATTGATAAATATGGAAGTAATTATAATTTTAGATTGGATAATCTACAAACATTAACACAAATTACACAATATATTACTACTGTTGAAACAATTGAAAATCAAGAATCCCCACTTAGTGAAGATTCGGGACAACCATCAGTTAATAATGATATTAGATATACTGGGTTTAATATACTGTATACACCAACAAGAAGTGTTATTGTAGACCCAATAGATAAAAAAGCTATCCCTATAATTGTCAAGCAAGACAATTCAAACTTGGCTGCTGCTAAATTTATAACATATTCAGATAATTCTTCAAACTGCTCTTCTTTCTTAGAACTCGCTATCTATAACTGTAATCTTTTGATAGCCGATGATAATTATGAAAAAGAAAATAATATTAAAAATATGATTAAATTTAACTTATCAAGCGATGACGATAAGCATACTAATTTTGATATGAGTTTCTATCATGATGATTATTATAAAAAATTTTATAATTTTAAAAACAATATTGACAATAGTGGTAATTTAATAGGTTCTTCTACACACATTGGTATTAGCAATAATATTGAAAATAATAGTAATATAGCATTACATATTGATGATATTAATAAATATGGACTTCAAATAACTAATAGCCATTATGCTCCTGCTATTAACTTTTTATATACTGGTGGTACATGCAACATTTATCATACATTATCTGGTTCTAGTTTTGAAAATAATTATAGATTTAGTATTGACGTAGCCAATAAAAGTACATTCAATGAACCTGAATCATCTAATGTATTTATAATTGATGCTTTTGATGGAAATAAATTGAGGAAAGGTGCGCGTTTCGGATTTAATGACGATATTTTAGCAGAATCTTTTGTTATTAAAACAGATTATGATACACCTGCTATGGCAATTACTAGTAGATATACTTCTGAATATATGTTTGATAGTGATGTAAATATTTTACCTGAAAATTTAACTTTATCTGTATTATCATCCAACTGGAATAATACTAGCAAAGAATATTCCGTTACTTATAATTATGGTGTATCTTATTACCCCGATATTGATAATAATTTAAATCCCATCACTTATATTAATAAATTAGACCCTAACTTCTTATTCAAATCAAGCATATCACAAAGTAGCAATATTAATTATAAAACTTTTCATTCTAACTTGGACATTGATTATAATGTTTCTAATCTAAATATTGATTTTAATAATTATAAAACAAGTACATTAAATATAACAAATTATGACATTGTAAATAATATTACAACATGTACATTAGATTTTACTACTGAATTATTTACTTGCAATATTTTATTAGTACCACAATTATCTTTTGATAACAATACTATTACTATTGATGATTCTAAATCATCTATTATTATAATCGAAGATTCATTTTCATGTAACCTTTCTCTTATCAATAATGTCGCATCTAACTATGATTTTACATATAATTATAGTAATTTTGTGTTTTTACCTGAGTATCTTAATTGCAATATTACATATATATCATATTTTAATTCAAATATTGTTGATGATAGCAATATGATATATATTAAGAATGAAATATATACTGATATATTACCATTCGATAGCGATGAAATATTTTATGAATATATGAATACCGATGTAGAAACAAGATCATTGATTGATAATGGTATTTATACAAATATATTTTTAGAAACTACAACTTCAAATATTGTAAGAATTAACTCAAATATTGACTTAACTGGTAAATTTACAGCAGAACGCCAAAATACTATATTATTTATAACTTCAAATATATTACCAAATTCTCTTATGAATCTAGAAACAGAAGACAATAATTTTGTATATACTTATAATATAGAAATTGAAGATGATAGCTCTAATGTTTATATTTTATCTTCTAATTTTGTCGTCAATAATAATGTAAATAGCATCCCACGCGATATGGAACTTACGAATGTTAATAGTAATTATTTAATTGAAGATGTTTTTGAAATTTATAGTAACACTTTTACAAACAAGATTTATCTTAATGAATCATTTAATAAATTATCTCAAATACAAGACCAGGACTATATTATTCGAATTAAGAATTATAATTACAAAAATTTCAAACCACATATTACTCTTTCTAATGATGTTGAATCTTTGGATAAAATTGCAGGTCACGAAATCTATAGCTATGATGGTGTTTTTGAAATTAAATATGTAGATAGTTCTGAAAATAATAGTTGGATTCCTCTTAAAATTGATGCTGAAGGTAATGCTTTTATAAGTGGTGGTTTAGATTTAGGAGGTAATATCCGATTTGATGGTAAA
>ENA-ORXF01000224-ORXF01000224.1-marine-metagenome-genome-assembly--contig:-NODE-224-length-43299-cov-4.863796_pt1 | contig 43299 bp, 40 predicted proteins | sample MGYA00237864_ERZ511476 | MGnify/ENA primary metagenome ERZ511476 (study PRJEB26306, sample SAMN06343908) | marine metagenome | isolation source: coastal waters | place: Atlantic Ocean: West Antarctic...
CGCTGACCTCAACACTGCCAGTGTTGCGCTCTCCCAGCTGAGCTAAGGCCCCAAAAAGGAAGCCGCATAATAGGGATGACCTGTGGTCAAGTCAAGCCTGTTTTCGCGGTATAAAGGGCTTTCAGCTAAGTTGCTGATATTCCTTTTCCAGCTTCTTGAGTTTCTTTTTACCAATGCCGCCCAGGAGCTCGATGGCGTGACGCAGTCGGGCTCTGGACATGTCGGCGCCGAGCAGGTTCATGGAGTCCATTACCGAGATCGATGCGCTGCTGCCGGCGATGGCTATAAATAGGGGCGCCAGGAAGGGCTTGAGCTTAATCTCCATGGCGTCAGCCACTGCTTTAAGGGCATTGAAGATATTGTCTCGGTTCCATTGCTGCACTGACTCCAAGCGCCAGAGGGCGTATTGCAGTACTTCTATAAGGCGGTCGTCCTCTATGCCTGCAGCGCGCAAATCATCGGCGCTGATGGGTAACATGCCAGAGATCAGGTAGCTGCCGAGGGGGGCTATATCCGAGAGGGTTTCCATGCGCTGTTTGGCGAAGGGCAGAAAGGCTTTCAGTGTGTCGCGATTGAGCGCCCACTCTTGCAGGCGGTCTGCGAGTTGGTCGTCGCTGAGCTCTTCGCGAATCCACATGCCGTTTAACCAGCTGAGTTTTTCTACATCGAATACGGGTCCGCCCAATGAAACGCGCTGGATATCGAAGACTTCGAGCATTTCGGCGAGGGTGAATTTCTCGCGTTCGTCGGGCATCGACCAGCCCATGCGTCCAAGATAGTTAATCAGTGCTTCTGGCAGATAGCCCATGCGCTGATAGAAAAGGATGCTGGTGGGGTTTTTACGCTTCGACAGTTTGCTCTTGTCGATATTGCGCAGCAGCGGCAGGTGACAGAACACCGGTGTCTCCCAACCAAAGTATTGATAGAGCAAAATATGCTTGGGAGCTGAGTTAATCCACTCTTCACCACGAATCACATGGCTGATTTCCATCAGGTGATCATCCACCACATTGGCCAGGTGATAGGTGGGCATGCCGTCGGCTTTAAGCAATACTTGCAGGTCGATCTGGGTCCAGTCGATGCTGATCTCGCCGCGCAACATGTCGTTGAAGACACATTGGCCCTCACGGGGCACATTCATGCGCACAACATGGGATTCATTATGGGCCAGTCGCTGGTTGACGTCGTCCTGTTCTAAATGTTGGCAGTGTCCGTCATAGCCGATTGAGCGCTTCTCTTCCATCTGGGTTTTACGCAGCTCGTCGAGACGCTCGGTGGTGCAGAAGCAGCGAAAGGCATGGCCGCTGTCTAGCAGCTGGTCGGCGTGCTGGCGATAGATATCTGAGCGTTCGCTCTGTCGGTAGGGGCCATGGGGGCCGCCGTTGTCTGGACCTTCGTCCCATTCGAGACCCAACCAGTGCAGGGCGTCGAGTATGGATTTTTCTGATTCTGGGGTTGAACGCACCTGGTCCGTGTCTTCAATACGGAGTAAAAACTGGCCGCCTTGACTGTGAGCAAAGGCCATATTAAACAGGGCTACGTAGGCGGTTCCAACGTGTGGGTCGCCGGTGGGCGAGGGGGCAATACGGGTGCGAACGGTCATTTAGCAATCCAAGTAAAAAGCAATCTCGCATTATACGTTTTACAGGGGGGGCTCTGTCACTAGCTGTTGGCCGTCAGGGCCAAATAAAGCTGCTGGTTGGTCGGGCTCTTGTTTGGTTCTTGTTTAGTTCTCGTTGTGCTCTCGTTTTGCTCTCGTTTTGTTCTGGCTCTTCTTTAACGCCCTGGCTGCTGTGCCAGGAGTAAAAGGGAGCGAATGAGAATAATAGCGCCAATGATCCCTGCCAGTGCAATAGCCAGATTCCAGACAAGCTTTTGCAGCAGGGCATGCCACAGTTGCAGATAGGCCTGCTGTGGCTGGATACGGACTGCAACATGGCCAAGCTTGGTCCAGCCCGCGGACACAGTGGCGCGAGCCTCGACTACGGGCAGCTGAATCAGTCGTTGGAATAGGTCAGGCACGCCTGTGGCCTGATTTGAGAAAGATCGCTCTATCAAGCGGTTGTCATCGAGGTCGACAAAATAGAGTCTGGAGTAGGGGCCCAGATGCGCCATGGCATCAAACAAAACGCTGAGGCGAGTTTGCTCATTGTTGGCGACTATATCGTCCATTGAAATAGCCAGGGAGGTGGCACCGTTTTTAGCCAGTGCCTGCATATTGTCTATAACCATGGATCGCGTGGTGCAGGTGTCCATGGCGAGCCACAGAAATGCCATGGTCATAATCACTAAGCTGACTGTGCTGATTAATTTGCTGTATAGATTCATTGGCGCGGCTCTCTGCTCTCTGCTCTCTGCTTTGCTTTGCGCGTTATTCCGGCAAGCCTGATGCCTGACCAGTTCCGTTCCTGGCGATTAACTGTGACAGCCCAACCAGGGTTAGTAACAGTGACTATGCCAAATCTACCAACCGATATAGTTTGAACTGCGCCTATTATTTGAGCGCTCTAAAAAGTACTGAGAGCACGGGGAGAATTGCCAATGACTACTTATATAACGCAGCACAGACTGCGGTCCTTAAAAGCCATGATTTTTAGTGCATTGATAATGAGTCACTGCGGCTATGCAATACCCTTTTCAGTGTCTGAAGAATTACTTGAAGAGGTCCAGATGGAGTATGGTCTGGCAGCTGAACAACGGCTCCGTGAATGGCAGCAGATTATTCACCTTGCTGAGTTCAGTAATGATATTGAAAAGCTGGCCCAGGTGAATGGCTTTGTTAATCGTGCCCATCCAATCACTCAGGATCGCAACTGGCGACGATCTGATGAGCGAGCAGATCCCCTGGCATTTCTGGTAAATCATGCGGGGGATGGTCAGGGTTTCACCATGACCAAGCTTTTTACTCTCTACAAAATGGGTATGCCACTGTCGAAGTTGAGGATTGGTTATGTGACCGCAACCCAAACCCAAACAGCAGAGCACTCAACAGCAGAACACTCAACAGCAGAGCACTCAACAGCAGAGCACTCAACAACAGCTCAGTCCGCAACTGAAAAGTCCGCAACTGAAAAGTCCCATACTGTGCTGGCTTACTTTTCGACGCCGGATGCAGAGCCATTAATTCTCGATAACATCGATAAGAGTATTAGAAGGGCGTCCCTGCGCACCGACCTGGAGCCTGTGTATTTGTTTGAGGCGCGAGAAGTACTCTTTCCGGATCGAATTGCATCAATTTTGCCCAGGGAAAAAACACGCCATGTGGTGCAGTGGCAGAATCTTTTGCCAAATCTAAAGGCTGTTCACTACTAACTTTTCACTACTAGGCTCTCAGTTACGGGCTCTCAGTTACGGGCTCTCAGTTACGGGCTCTCAGTTACAGGCTCTCAGTTACAGGCTCTCTATTGCGGGCTCTGCACTACAAGTAGTCTCAAGCCACCGCGCCGCTACTTTGCAATGCGGTGATGGCGTCTGTATCAAAGCCCAGTTCAGCTAATATCTCAGCGGAATGCTGGCCGATAGCGCCGCCAGATGTACCGTACTGAGGAGCAGATTTAGATAACTTTAAAGCACTGCCAACCTGACGTTGAGAGCCTCCGGTGGGTGTTTTTACGTCGACGATCATCTCTCGCTCAGCGGCATCCTGATATTCACAGGCCTCGGCAAAAGTCAGCACCGGCTCGACGCAGGCTTCTTTGTGTTTAAAAATCTCCCGCCACTGGGCTAGAGTTTTGGTCGCAATAATAGTGTCCAGCTTTGCCCTGAGGGCCTGCTGGGTTTCGGCATCCTGCTGGTTGCCTAGTTTAAACAGCTGTTCGTCGCCGAGGGTCTCGCAGAGCACTTGAAAAAACTGTGGTTCCAAACTGCCGATGGACAGATAGCGATTGTCTGAGGTCTGATAATAGTCGTAAAAACTGCCGCCATTTAATGACATGGAACCGGAGGCGGGTTGCACATCGGCAGCCAAATAGGTCGAGCCAAATAGGGCATTAAGGGAGAACATGGCGTCAGTCATGCTGATATCGATCTGCTGTCCCTCACCACTGGTATGGCGCTGATTCACAGCGGCCAGAATGCCGATCACCGCATGCAGTGATCCACCAGCTATATCCGCTACCGGCATACCCATAATCGGTGTGCGATCCGCTGCACGGCCAGAGTAGCCATTGAGGCCAGAGATAGAGAGATAATTATTGTCGTGACCGGCGCGGTCGCGATAGGGTCCTGTCTGACCGTAGCCTGTGACCGAACAGTAAATCAGTTTAGGGTTGATCTCACGGAGCTGCTCATAGCCGAGACCTAAGCGTTGCATTACGCCGGGACGAAACTGTTCAATAACAATGTCATAGTCTTCTACTAGGCGTTTGGCTATATCCACGGCTTCGGGATTCTTCAGATTCAGAGCGATTGAGCGTTTATTGCGATTCAGCGTGCCGTGAGCGGTTGATTGGCCGTCGGCAAAGGGTGGCATGCTGCGCAGCATATCCGGTCGAGTGGGCGATTCAACACGCAGTACGTCAGCGCCCATATCCGCCAACATCATAGTGGCAAAAGGGCCGGGAACCAGGGTGGTGAAATCGAGGATTTTTAGATTTTCGAGCGCGCGCATAGTCTGAGTCCACTAATCGATTATTATTATTAGAATTTTGTAGTGCTACAACTGGTGACTATTATTGTCACAACCTGATACTCAGCGCCAGTGTTTGATGAGATTAGTCTGGACGATTACATTCATCGATCCACCAGTCAGTGGCTAGGGTTTTATGGCGATTTTTCGGCAGCACAAAATAGAAGGTTCGAGTCATATCGCGCTTGGGCAATGTCAGTGGCACCAGCTCGCCAGTCTTGAAGTTATTTTGCAGCACAATTTCAGATAGGCAGCCAATCCCCAATCCCGCCTCCACGGCTTTTTTAATCGCCTCGTTATGTTTGAACTGCAAATAAATATCGAGCTTGGGCATCAGTCCTGCCAGAGCATTATTAAAAGTATGGCGCGCCCCAGACTCGGGTTCCCGCAAGATCCATCTGGCGGCAACTATATCCGCATCGGTGAGCCGCTGTTTTTTTGCTAGAGGGTGAGAGGGACTGCAAAATACAACCAATCGATCTTCCCGCCAGGGAATCAACTCCAGATCTTTGTGCTGTATGGCCCCTTCAATCATGCCTATATCCACTTCGTAGTTAGCCACCTGGGCGGCCACGTCGGAGCTATTGGCGACATTGATATCCACCTGGGCTTCTGGGTGACGGGCGAGATAGCCGGCTAGATAGCTCACAGCTAGATGGTTGCCAATGGTAAAGCTGGCGCTGACTTTAAGGTGTCCAATATCGCTGTGGCCCTGGAGCGCCTGTTCAAATTCTTCGGCCTGGGCAATTAATACCTGCGCCTTGTTGCGGAGGGTTTTACCCACCTCATTGAGCTCGAGCTTTTTACCGGTTCGATTAAATAGGCTGAGATTAAATGCCTGCTCTAGAGTTTGTAGGGCAGAACTAGCTGCAGACTGGGACATATGCAGCTGCTCAGCGGCTTTGGATATATTTTCATAGCGGGCAATACTGAGGAATATCTGTAGTTGTCGAAGGCTGTATTTCATTTCTGCTACCTATCTCTTGTGATCAAAATTACTCTGATCTTCGTTATCGGTTAAATCGATTATGGTAAACATAATATCCTGTTTTACTTGTATAGTTAAAGGCTCTAATATCCCCACTCTTAACTCCCACATAGAGCAACTCTTCATGACTGAGCAAAAAGCAACAAATGTAACCTGGCACGACGGTGATATTACGATAGATGACCGCAGTGCGCTGCTGGGACAAAAGGGTGCAACCCTTTGGTTTACCGGGCTCTCAGGGAGCGGAAAAAGTACCGTTGCTGTGGCCGTGGAAAAAGCACTATTTGAACGAGGCAAGCTAAGCTATAGACTCGATGGCGACAATATCCGCCTCGGTATCAATAAAAACCTTGGTTTTTCCGCTGAAGATCGCACGGAAAATATCCGTCGCATTGGTGAAATTGCTAAGCTATTTGTCGACTCTGGTGTGATTGCACTGTCTAGCTTTATCAGTCCTTACCGTGCCGATCGAGATCAGGTCCGCGCTCTGCACCTTGAGTCAGGCTATGCGTTTATTGAAGTCTTTGTTGACTGCGCTCTCGCAGAAGCTGAGAAGCGTGATCCTAAAGGTCTGTACAAAAAAGCTCGCGCTGGAGAGATTAAGAACTTCACAGGTATTGATGATCCCTACGAAGAGCCCGCTAGCCCAGAGATCCATCTGCACACAGATCAAATGAGCCTTGAGCAAGAAGTCGCTATGATTATTGCGTACCTTGAAGACAACGGCTTTATTGCCTAGCTTTTTTCTACGTGCTTTTTACGCGCTTTTTTAGGAGCTCTTTTTAAGAGCTCTTTTTTACTTATTATTTTTTACCCGCATCCACTAAGAAAACAATGGAGAAACACCTTTTGACTAAGCCCCTTTTAATTAAGCCTCATGGATCAGACGTTTTAAACCCCCTTTTAGTCGACGACGCCCAGCGCCAGGCGCTGTTGCAGGAAGCCGAATCTCTGCCTTCACTGCTGCTCAATTCAGCTGCGGCAGCCAATGCGGTTATGCTCGGTGCCGGATATTTTAATCCCTTAACCGGTTATATGAATCTTGCCGATGCGTTGAGTGTTTCCGCATCCCTGCACACCACTGAAGGCCTGTTTTGGCCCGTACCAGTAATCAATCTGACCAAGGATATTTCAGGTATCAGCGGCGCTAGCCGTATTGCCTTGAGAGATCCCAACACTGAAGGTCACCCGGTTATTGCATTGATGGATGTGGCTGCGATTGAAGAAGTCAGCGCTGAACAGATTCAGTCTATGGCAGCGGATATTTTTGGTACTCTGGATCCTGAGCACCCAGGTGTTGCGACCTTTAACAATTTGGGTAATCACCTCGTCTCTGGTGATATTCAGGTGTTGAACCTGAGCTACTTCCAGGCGGATTTCCCCGACACCTTTCGCACGGCAACCGAGATTCGTGATGAGATTGCTCAGCGCGGCTGGAACAAGGTTGTTGCCTTCCAGACTCGCAACCCTATGCACCGTGCTCACGAAGAGCTCTGTCATATGGCTATGGAGCGTTTAGGCGCTGATGGCATTGTTGTGCATATGTTGCTCGGCAAGCTCAAACAGGGTGATATTCCGGCCTCTGTGCGCGATGACTGTATCCGCAAAATGGTTGAGCTGTATTTCCCCGAGAATACTGTGATGGTTACAGGTTACGGCTTCGATATGCTCTATGCTGGACCCCGTGAGGCAGTACTGCACGCCGTGTTCCGTCAGAATATGGGTTGTACCCACCTGATTGTGGGTCGCGATCACGCTGGTGTCGGTGACTATTATGGTGCTTTTGATGCTCAGACTATCTTTGCTGAAAAGGTGCCTGCTGGCTCACTGGAGATCGAAATCTTTAATGCGGATCACACTGCATTTTCCAAGAAGCTTGAGCGCGTTGTGATGATGAATGAAGCTGAAGATCATACTAAAGACGACTTTATTCTGTTGTCTGGCACCAAGGTTCGTCAGATGTTGGGTGATGGCATAGCGCCACCGCCTGAGTTCTCTCGTCCTGAAGTGGCGAAGATTTTGATGGATTATTACCAGCTTGAAGGCTAGTTCTTAGGGCGCTAGAGCTCTAGCGCCCTAGAAAGAGTTAACGAGTTTAAAAAGCCCCGCTATTATTTAAATGGCGGGGCTTTTTTTGGGCTTTTTTTGTTGGTTTTTGTTATTAAGGGCTAAAAAAATGCTCAATTTCTGTTCTCGGAGAGACAGGAGATTTCGATTTGCTGCTCTTTAATCAGCTGAAAGTACTCGTAATATTTTTTCTGCACGCAGTAGTTGTATGCGAGTGCCTCTACTCCAGCGGTAAAGTCTTTGCTGTCTTTACCCAGAACCTCCTGTGCCAGGCGTATCACCATAAGCAATGCAGCTTCCTCCGCAGGCCAGTTTTCGGTCAACCCTTCCAAGGCATAGAGCTGCTTGTAGCGCTCCATTAACTGGTATTCATCGTTGTTATGGCTCTTTTCGAAGCTGATGATCTCCATCAGAAGTGGGATGGCGGCGGCATATTTCTCGTTAAAAATCAGGTACTTGTAGTAGTAATCTCTAGCGCTGATGGTGGTGGTATGGGTTTCTCCCAATATTTCTGAGGATAATCTATAGGCCGTTTTAATCTGCTCACTCTGCGGATTAAAGGTGCGGATTTTCTCGTAGCTTTGATTGATATTTTTCAGCACTAGAATACAGGTTGGCGACTGTTCGGAATAGAGGGCGATGCACTGTGGTAGAGCTTTTTGACTGCGCTTGATCACTGAACTCCAGCGCTTGCGAGTGATATCTTTATCGATGCTGAGAATGGTTCTATCAAATTTTCTTTCAGACCATTGTTTGGCTTCGGAATGAGCCGGAAGGCTCATTACACTTATTAGAAGAGCGAATAATAAGTTTGCAGAGAATGCCGATTTGAAAAATGAATGACTAGAATGATTTGCAGGTAGTAAAGAATTCATGGTTTAGCCCCCCAACTAAAATACACCATTGTCTAAAGTATAGATGATGATTTTAGTCTTGCAGGGGAATTTTAGGGGCTAAACCTTAATCTTAGAGTAGCTCGATGAATTGCAGCCTAAAGCGTCATACCGCCGTCAACAACAATGCATTCACCATTGGTATAGCTGGAGGCATCAGAGACCAAATACAACACAGTACCCGCCATTTCACTGGGCTCCGCGTGACGTTTCATGGGGATTTGCGCAATTGCCGACTGGTAGATTTTATCATCGGTGAACAAGGCTCCGGCGAACTGGGTTTTGGTGAAGCCCGGGAGCAGGGCGTTGACGCGAATACCTAGACCGCCACATTCTTTGGCAAAGGACTTGGTCATATTCACTACCGCAGCTTTGCTGATTGAATAAATTCCCTGCATATCGCCGGGCTGTAGTGCATTAATCGACGCAGTGTTAACAATCGCGCCACCGCCATTGTCGCGCATCAGCTTGCCCGCTTCGACAGACATAAAGAAATAGCCGCGAATATTGACATCAACGGTCTTGGTATAGGCGCCGAGATCGGTGTCGAGAATATGCCCAAAATAGGGGTTGGTGGCAGCATTATTCACCAGAATGTCGAGTTTGCCGAACTTGCTTTTAATGGTCGCAAAGGTCTCTTCAATCTGTTCCATACTGCCTACGTGACAGGCCAAGGCTTCGGCACTGCCGCCCTCTGCGGTAATCTGATCGGCTACAGTTTGGCAACCATCTAGCTTGCGGCTGGAGACGATAACATGAGCTCCTTGCTCTGCGAGTAATTTGGCGATTGCTTCGCCAATGCCACGGCTGGCGCCGGTGACTAGAGCGATTTTTCCGGTTAGATCAAAAATATTTGTAGCCATTGTTAGTTCCTATGTTGATGCTTATGTTGATGCTTATGTTAGTGCCTAGAATAATTATTGTTATAAAGGCTATTTATAAAAATAGATTATTACAAAAGATTCTTCAGACGTTCGGAGATCAGGCTGTCGGCTTCTGCCATAATTCGGTCAATCAGCTCCTGAACTGTCGGCTTATCATAGATTAAGCCGGCAACCATGCCGCAAGACCAAGCACCCACATCCATATCACCGTTTTGCATAACCTTTGGATAAACGCCGGCAACCTCTGCCGCTATATCTTCAAATTTGATATCACTGCCGAGCGCTGCTTCTTTTTCTAAAAGACGTTCAACGGCGGGGTTTATAAGCACTCGCTCAGTGTTGCGCAAGGGTCGCATTACCAGGCGTGTATCCAGCTCGGTGGCGGACAAAATAGCCTGCTTAACGTTTTCATGTACAGGGGCCTCTTCGGTGACAATAAAGCGTGTACCCATATTCATGCCTTCAGCACCCATGGCCAGTGCAGCAACCAGGCTGCGACCATCGGCCATACCGCCAGAAGCGACAAAGGGAATAGTCAGCTCATCGGCGGCACGGGGCAGCAGAATAAAGTTCGGGATATCATCTTCGCCGGGGTGACCGCCGCACTCAAAACCATCTACAGAAACTGCGTCGCAGCCAATTGCCTGGGCTTTTAGAGCGTGGCGTACCGAGGTGCACTTGTGGATGACTTTGATATTATTTTCTTTGAGGATTGGCAGCCATTGGGCGGGATTATTGCCGGCCGTTTCAACCACCTTGACGCCACCTTCAATAATCGCTTGAATCAGGCCCGGATAATCCGGAGGAGTGAGTGAGGGCAAAAAGGTCAGATTGACGCCGAAGGGCTTGTCGGTCATGGCGCGACAGCGAGCGATTTCATTGGCGAGTTTTTCTGGGGTACCTTGAGTCAGGCCGGTAATAATTCCGAGTCCGCCGGCATTGGAGACCGCAGCGGCCAGCTCAGCTAAGCCTACATGGTGCATGCCGCCCTGGATGATTGGATGTTCGATGCCGAGCATCTCGGTAATTTTTGTTTTCATGGTCATTCCCCATTTTTGTATTATTCAGAATTAGGCTAGCGGGCAAGGCTGGCTATCGGACTTATATTTACTAAACAGTTACTAAACAGTTACTAGCCAGCTACTATATTAATCGACACATAGAGCGTCAATAGTTGTTGCGCTTATATTAGGTATAGCTGCAAAGACACTTCGATTTGTCTAGGCCTGCCTTTGGCGTCGTCGATAAATAGTTCGAATGATCAGCCAGAGTGCCAGCAATAGAGTGACTGCGGTCAACGCTAGTGGGCGCCAATTACTGCGCAGAATGTTTTTCATCGCATTACGTCTGGTCTGCTTTATATAGTCAAAATCTTCGATCTGTGGAATGACGCCGAACTCCCTCTCATAGTTTCGGTAATCTTCCATGAGCTGGTCGAATTGCTCCGGTTGCAGAGCGCGCAAATCCTTACTTTCCCCAGGGTCGACGGCCAAATTGTAGAGCCGCCAAATGTTGTCGCCATGTGGTGGAGTGTTGCGGGTGAGCTTGTAATCGCCTTTGATCAATGCAGAGTTTCCAGAAACCTCTATCCCTATGGCTTCATCCTCACCATAGACGGCGCTGGCGGAACCGTCGAGCAATGGCATCATGCTGCGTCCGGTAATGGCAATCCCGTCGGTCTGTTGGTTGGGCACTCCGAGATAGTCCAATACAGTAGGGGTTATATCGGTGACCAGAGTCATTGCCGGCTGCCAGTTTTGTTTGCCTATATTGGGTCCTGCGATAATCAAGGGCACTCGAATGCCCCCTTCAGCGGCATAAAACTTAAACATATTGAGCGGCGAGGCGCTGGCATTGGCCCACTCAGGCCCTATGGCCACCATGCTGCCTTTCTCGCCGAGATTATCCAGACGATGGTTGTAACCGTTTAGACTCATCCAGGTTTTCATGCCGGGGATTTCGATGGGGTTACTTGGCTCAGGGCCATTGTCAGAGGTGACAATAAACAGCGTATTGTCGAGTTCGCCACGGGCGTCTAAATAGTCAACAAAGCGCCCAATATGGCTATCCATAGATTCCAGCATAGCAGCCTGCACCTGCATGGCGCGGGCATAGAGCAAACGGTCTTCTGGGGATAAATTCCCCCAGTCTTTGCTATTGGCAGGCATCTCGGCCAGAGGGGTATCGGCGGCAATCAAGCCCAGGTCAATTGCCCGTTGATGACGGGTTTGGCGTAGCTTGTGCCAGCCCTGATCGTAGACGCCGTTGTAGCTGTCGGTTATCTCCCGGGGTGCCTGGACTGGTATATGAATCGCCTGAAACGCCAGATAGGAAAAAAATGGCTGCCGTGCAGCAGTGGGTTGATCGCTATCCAGATAGCTGATCATGCGGTCGACAATAAATTGAGAGGAGTAAAAATTCTCCGGCAGATCCGCCGCCTTGCCATCTTCATACCAGGGTGCAAAATCGTAATAGCCTATATAGGGTTTTTGCTCCCAGTTATCGGCTCCCGAGGCGTCGAGGGCAAATGAGCGATCAAAGCCGTGGCTATTGGGTAGGTGGTCACCGCTGCCGAGATGCCATTTTCCGGTCATGTAGGTGCTGTAGCCCACGCTTTTGAGTCGGTCTGCTAGGGTTCTCACTCCGGGTTCAAAAAACATCGAATAGCCTGGCTGGCCAACCTGATTCTCGGTCAACACCTCTGGAATCGTAGCAATACCGGTGCGGTGATTGTCGATACCAGTGAGCAGCATGGCCCGGGAGGGTGCGCAGAGTGGGGAGGTATGGTAGTTACTAAATTTGGTGCCGCGGTCAGCCAGAGTCTGAATGGTGGGCATCTGTGCTTCGCCGCCAAAGGGACCAAAGTCAGTTAAGCCTGCGTCGTCCACCAGAATCACCACTACATTGGGGCGCTGGTCTTCGGTAGGGGTAGCTGCGAGTGCGAGAGCAGGTATAACCAGAGCTGTGGCAATAAAAGCCAGAGACGTCGAGATGCGCTGGATCGGTCTCGTGGAGGACAGTAAGGGCATAAGGTCGATTCTTTTCCGATTATTGTTTTAATTTTCTTTCGGGCTGAGCAAGGGGTTGTAAAAAGCACATCCTGTCTAATTTTTCGTAAGGTTTAATTTCTTGGACTAGAGTATGAAATGGCATATGATGTGTCAATTATAACATGATTTGCCGGGGGGTAAATATAAGTGATCGAGTTAAGCAAGGTAGGGCCAGTTTATACAGTCACCATGAATAATGGTGAAAATATGATCTGCTTGGATTGGCAGAAGAGGATGTTAGAGATCCTTGATCAGCTTGAACAGAATCCTGTAGCAGGCACCGCAATGGTACTGGTTGGTGAGGGCAAGTTTTTCTCTAACGGCCTCAACCTTGAACTCTTAAATAAACTCGATGGCGCTGGCTGGACTTTATTTTCCGCGCAGATGAATGAGATTCATCGACGCATGCTGATGTTACCTTTTCCCACTGTTGCTGCAGTCAACGGCCATGCCTTTGCCGGCGGTGCCTTTATGGCGCTGTCCTGTGACTACCGAATTATGCGTGAAGATCGCGGTTGGATCTGTATCTCCGAGGTGGATGCAGGTGTGCCGCTTCCGCAAGGGATGATGGAGTTTCTGCGCCTGAGACTGCCGGCCGCCACCGTTCGCGACGCGGTACTGACGGGCAAGCGTTACACAGCCGACGATGCCCTGGCTAAAGGCTTCGCCGATGGCAAGGCTCCAGCAGAGTTATTACTGGGCATGGCCACTGAGTTGGCGCTGGATCTTGCCTGCAAAGAACCGAGTATTTTTAAAGCCATCAAGCAGGCTTATTACGCGCCTATAGTAGAAGGCTTAAAGTAAACGCTGGACGTCAATAGCGCGATTTACTGATTGAACTATGGTTTACGTGGTCCTAAAAAAGCGGCCATGCCTTCTTTTGAATCAGCGCTGTTGCTTGAGCCTAAAACCGCACTGCGCTCATCCTGTGACAGCTGATTCAATGTCTTATCTTCACAGCCAATAATAGTTTTAAGCATACCCTGCATTGCCTGAGCTGGTTGTGCCGCTAACTCATGGGCGAGTTTTATCGCTTGAGCCTTGAGTTCAGATAGTGGCCAGACCTCATGAACTGGGCCAATGCGCAGGGCTTCAGGACCCGAGATCTTCTTACTGCGAAGGATCATATCTAGGGCGTTTGCGCGGCCGATGCACTGGCTCAGTCGTGCGCTGCCACCCCAGCGTTGTGCATAGTCTCTATGGCTGCGATAACAGGCAGTCGCTGGTCGAGTAGGGCGTCGACACTGCCGGCTCGGGCTACACCCTCGGGCAGTTGTTTTAGATTCATGCGGCAGAAAAATTATCCAGCCCCTGTCCGGTGAGCACTACTGCGCGAATACGGTTATCTGTGGCTATCTGCGCAACTGTAAATTCAAGCTGGTCAATAAATTCAAATGTCATGCGGTTATAGGGAGTGTCATCGATGGAAATGATCGCGACTGCATCTTCAAATTCGATTATTAGCGGTTGGCTCATAGTAAAAAAATTCACATATTTTATAGTACTAGACGAGATGATTTTATACTGGCATGCTATATGTCAATATGCATATAGAAGCACCTGCTTTGCCAATTGCAGTGCTATAAAAAAAGCTAAAAGTCTATTGGGAAAGGGGGTTTTTCGATGAAAAAAACGGTTATTGCACTACTGCTAATTGTGCTCGCGAGCACTGTAGCCTGGTATCAGCGCACAGATATCCTGCTGGCAGTGATTAAATACAAGTCCGCGGCTCAGTACGCGGTTGCCGACAATATCGATATCCCTTGGTCCCAGGGTCCGACAGAGCCTATAAGTAGCCAGACTGAGCGGCCGCCGAATATTATTTTGATCGTCGCTGATGATCTCGGCTTCAACGATATTTCCACCTTTGGCGGCGGTGTTGCCGGTGGCAGAGTGCAAACTCCGAGCATAGATCGTCTCGCCGCAGAGGGCGCCGTATTTAATCAGTCCTACTCCGGTGCCAGCACCTGTGCGCCGTCTCGGGCTATGCTGATGACCGGTCGCTACCCCACGCGCACCGGGTTTGAATTTACCCCGATGCCTTCAGGGATGGGTAATGTGATTTCTCAACTCGCGACTCAAATGGATGCTGGGCTACCACCTCTTATTTATGATGAAAGCTTAGAGGCGGGTCAGCCGCCCTACGAGTTAAAAGGCTTGCCCACAGCAGAAGTAACGGTTGCAGAGAGCCTTAAGGAACAGGGTTATTACACTGCCCATATAGGAAAATGGCACCTTGGTCGGGGCAACGGCATGGTGCCTACTGATCAGGGCTTTGACGATAGCCTGCTTATGGCCAGCGCCCTCTATCTGCCAGAAAATGATGTCAATGTGGTCAATGCCAAACTCGATTTTGATCCCATCGATAAATTTCTCTGGGCGCGCCTAAACTATGCGGCTTCGTTTAATAGTGGCGATCAGGATCGATTTAAACCAGGCGGTTACCTCACCGACTACTGGACCGATGAATCGATCAAGGTGATTGAAGCCAATAAAAATCGTCCATTCTTTCTCTATCTGGCTCACTGGGGCGTACACACACCGCTGCAGGCGACCCGTGAAGACTACGAAGCAGTGGGCGATATTCAGCCTCATCGCCTGCGGGTTTACGCGGCGATGATCCGCGCATTGGATCGCAGTGTCGGGCGTATTTTAGATTCTCTTGAAGAGCAAGGCTTGGCGGAAAATACCATTGTTGCCTTTACCAGTGACAATGGCGGTCCCGGTTATATAGGCCTGGATGAAATTAACAGCCCTTATCGCGGTTGGAAAATCACTATGTTTGAAGGGGGTATTCGGGTGCCGCTGTTTATTAAATGGCCGACCAAAATTACTCCGGGGACAACAGTAGAAACACCAGTGGCCCATATAGATATGATGCCGACACTGGCTGCTGCAGCAGGTATTTTACCTCGAGCAGACATAGAGATCGACGGTCTTAATTTGTTGCCCCTGACCACCGAAGAGGGGGCCGAGAACTGGCAGCGAGAAACACTGTTCTGGCAGAGTGGCCACTATCAGGTGGTGCGTCATGGGGATTGGAAACTACAGCTCAATCAACGTCCAACAGACGGACGTCAACAATGGTTGTATAACCTGGAGTCGGACCCTACAGAGCAGACTAATCTGGTGGCCAGCCATCCGCAAATAGTCGAGCAATTGACGGCCCTGTTGGCCGCCCATCAGCAGAGTTCGGTTGAAACCCTCTATGCCCCGACGATTAATTCGCCGATCATGATTGATAAAACCCTAGCGGAGAAATTTACCGCTGGGGATGAGTATATTTACACGCCTAATTAATGGCTAAATCGAGGTTAGATCAAGATCTTTATGCAAACACTTGATTATTTAATGCAGCAACAATTACCTGAGGGAGGCATTGCTGTTCCCAGCGGCTGCGATCTCCATATGGAAGTGATTGATATCACTAGCGGTTTAGTGTGGATGAGTTATGAAGCTGTAATCGAGGCCGACTATCTTGAACTGGAACTGGGTGATAGTTTTCGCGGCGTTGGTATTGCGCGGGCCGCCATGGATATGGCGCAGTTTCAGTATTCACCAGGCGCGCCTGAAGAGCCGGTACGCGAACGCATGATTGGTGGGCATCGTTTTATTAATGTCGGAAAACCTAGAATGTTAACAGCCCCGTTGCAGCACGGGAATATGAAGGAAATTATGGTTGAAAAAGCGCATGTTATTGGCTTTGATACAGGTCGCAGCCTAACCATACTGAGTTTGCCTGAGGGCGATTTTGTCGAAGTGGTGGGAAGCGCAGAAAATGATCATCGGCTCGTGCTGCCTGAGGGTGCCTCGCTGAAACAGATTACATTGAGTCAACCCTGGGTGGTGACACTGCCCAACCCAACCCAGACTATCTGGAGTTTTGCTCCGCAGACGCGAAGCTTTCAGGGACCAGTAGTGGTTCCTTGAGGCAAGGGTAGTGAAAATAATTCCAACTAAAATAATAAAAGGTATTGATCATGGCAATAGGTGTTATAGCAACAATTACGATTCGCGAAGGTAAAAATGCAGAGTTTGAACAGTTGTTTATGGGGCTCACTGAGCAGGTTCTGGCGAATGAGCCGGGAGCGATTTTTTATGCCTTACACAAAACTAAATCGGACTCTCAGGTGTACAAGGTTCTTGAACAATATGCTAACCAAGAAGCGTTAAAGGCCCATGGTCAGACTGAGTATTTTTTGGCGGCAAGTCAAAAGATGGGGGCACTGGTCACGGCTGCGCCTGATATAGAAGTGTTAGATGCAGTCTGAGAAAGCATTCGTTAGAGCACTGGGTTAAAGCACTGAGTTAAAACAGAGGGACGATAATAATGATAGCTTGGATTTGGTTAACGGCAGCGGCCCTGTATCTAGTTTTTTTATACTGGTATATCAATTGGTCTGGACCAATTGTCGCCAACGAGGTTGATGGCTATATCAAACATTTTTCCGCTGGTTCCGGCGCTCAACACACCGACGTAGAAGTCTTGCGTCGGTTTCTTGAAGAGGACGACGGCAAAGAATTTGTAATGCAGAATTTTGTCAAATTGCATGGTGGCAAAATGGCTCATCCAGTGACTGGAGAACCGGCCGATTCCCAAGAGGTGATTGGTGGTTACTTTAAACCCTTCGTTAGGGCACTGCTTAATCGCGGCGGGCATCCTGTGTTTATGGCGCGCAAGGTAGGCGGTTATATTGATAGCTGGAATTGCGATGCAGATCCCCAGTGGGCTGCAACGGCAATGATGCGCTACAGATGTCGGCGGGATCTAGTTGAACTGGCATTGGATAAACGGTTTTCTGAGATCCATATTTTTAAAACCTCTGCTATTGAGAAAACTGTTTCCTTTCCGGTTCAAATTAATATGAGCTTGTTTTTGCGTCCGCGGTTTTACGTTCCAATGGGGCTTGTATGGTTGGCATCGATGGCGAATTTTGTTGCGGTTATTCTGTGATGTTTTTTGTTGCCTAAATGATAATTACTCTGTCATTTCGACAGAGTGTAGCGACGCGAGATCTCTCACATACGTTCGAGATGACAGGTTGTGTTACTAAGTTGAGATGACAGTGCTTTTCACTTGGGCATCCATAATCAATACCCTGTCATCCCGAGCGTAGCCGAGGGATCTCCAGCAGTTGGCTGGGTGAGGAGCTTGCTGATGTAGGTCTCTCCACTCACTGCGCTCGGTCGAGATGACAGGTTTGTGCGTTATAGCGAACCTCGACTACCTTGTCATCTCGACAGAGCACAGCGACGATGTATTTCGAGATCTCTCACATGCGTTCGAGATGACAAATTTGGGCGTTAGGGCGAACTGACAAATGTGGGTGTTAATGCGAGCTGATAGGGTTTGATTTGTAAGGCGAAACTCATTTAGATTGTCATCTCGACAGAGCGCTGCGACGAGAGATCTCTCAGATACAAGAAAACGGCACTGATCAGACAGCACTTAGTAAAACAAACCTAGTAAAAAGCACTGAGTAAAAAGCACTGAGTAAAAAGCACTTAAAAGGCAGGTGGCACTTGAAAAGATCTAACACGCACACCCTCTACGGCATAACTCATTCACTCTATGCCGGGCGTGCACGTTCTTATTTGATCAAGAGCGGCACTCCCTTTCGTGAGTTATCCAGCGGCCATGAAAGTTTTAAAGCTGAGGTGTTGCCCGAGAGCAAACTGGCGACTATTCCCGTTCTAGTGACTCCAGAGGGTGAGGTTATCCGCGATGGCGGGGCGATTATCGAGCATTTTGAAAAAGGCAATTTAAGGCCGTTTCAGCCATCGAGTCCCAAGCAGCAGATCATGAGTACGCTGTTTGATCTAATCGGCACCAGCGGCCTGCTGCGTCCAGCCATGCACTATCGCTGGAACTTTCCTGAGGAGAACAATGAGTTTCTTCAGTATCACTTTTTACATTCTCAGCCAGAGCATCCAGAGCGAGAGGCGAAGTCTCAGTACATGATGTCAAAAATGCAACATGCTGGAAGGCTTTTTGGTGTTGTAGAGGAGACCGCTGAGCTGGTGGAAACCCTCTATCTGGAATTTCTCGACGCACTTAACCAGCATCTCAGTGAATACCCTTATCTACTAGGCTGGAAGCCGAGCATTGGTGACTTTGGTTTGATAGCACCACTCTATGCTCACCTGGGAAGAGACCCTGCGCCGCTGCGAATTATGCAGCAGCGTGCGGTGCGAGTAGCACGCTGGGTCGAGCGTATGAATCGCGCCGATCAGGATGCTTTGGAGTTTTTTAATCCAGGGGATAACTACCTTGAGGATGACATGATTCCCGAGACCTTGGTAGCAGTGCTCAGAGTACTGGCAGAGGATCTTGTTCCAGAGACTCATGCGGCGGCACTGACGATCAATCAATGGCTGGCTGAGAATCAACCTGAGCCCGGCACTTCGGCCCAGGGATTACTGGCTAATCGAATGTTTGGCATGGCCCAGTTTAGTCTGCGTGGCCAGGCTATTAGCGCCGTTGCCCAGTCATACCGCTTTGTGGTGTTACAGAAATTGCAGCAGCAATATGCACAGTTAGACGCGGCGCAGCAGCAGGATGTGACTAACCTACTGCAACGCTGTGGTCTTGAAACACTGCTGACTATCAGTCTGGATCGACAGCTGGGATGGTCAGAGAATCAGGATATCTGGCTCTAAGCTATTTTGGTAAAAGGCTTTTTACTCAGCGGTTTATTTTGCAGCCATCTTGCGCGCCATAACCTGTTTGAGAATCTCCATCGGGTCTTTATCAAAGTCGCTAGCATCGTGGCGTTCCGCAAGCTGGTGATTTTCCGCTCCCCAAACTCGATTGACTCGCTGGCCGCGCTTTACTGCCGGGCGCTGTTGAATATCCTGAGTCCAGCGGATCACATTTTTATAGCTGGTCACATCGAGAAATTCGGCGGACTCATAGAGCTTGCCCATCACGAGGGAACCGTACCAAGCCATATTGGCCATATCGGCAATGCTGTATTCGTCACCGCAGAGATAGTGGTTGTCAGCAAGATGCTGATCCAACAGATCAAGCTGGCGTTTTACTTCCATGGTGTAGCGGTCGATAGGGTATTCGAGCTTTTCCGGGGCATAGGCGTAAAAGTGACCAAAGCCGCCGCCGAGAAAGGGCACACTGCCAATATTCCAAAATAACCAGTTGAGGCACTGAGTGCGCTGGGCTGGTGCTTTGGGAATAAAGGCATCAAATTTTTCCGCCAGGTAGAGCATGATCGCGCCAGACTCAAAAACCCGCGTTGGCTCAGTAGTGCTGTGGTCCATCAATGCCGGAATTTTCGAGTTGGGGTTAACCTCGACAAAGCCGCGGCTAAATTGCTCACCTTCTTGGATATTGATTAACCATGCATCGTACTCGGCGTCTTTAATGCCGAGTTCGAGTAGCTCTTCTAAGAGTACCGTGACTTTTACGCCATTGGGGGTTCCTAGGGAATAGAGCTGCAGTGGATGTTGGCCTACAGGCAGTGCCTGCTCGTTGGTGGCACCTGCGATAGGTCGGTTGATGGCGGCAAATTTGCCACCAACGTCTTTGTTCCAGGTCCAGACTTTTTCTGGTATGTACGCTGTGGTGTCACTCATAGTGATTCTCTTATGATGTTTTTGTGCTTGCAGTTAAGGCTCAGTGATTTTGAGTATGGAGCTCGCAGTGTCGTTTTTGGTTTTATCTTGACACGGTTTGGGTCATTATCAAATGTAATTGTACTGGGTTTTAGATTAGACGCAGATAGTGGCTTGGAGCGGTGAGCCCATTATGGCATTATAAGTGTCATAATTTGTGGGCGTTAGTGCTGTTAAATCGCACAGCTGTCATCTCGAACCGCATAGTGGTCATCCTGAGCGCGGCCGAAGGTTCTCCTGCAAGTTGGCAGCGGGCGTCATGTAGATCCCTCGTTAGGGATCACATAGATAAGTTAGGGCAGTGTCGGGATGGCATAGCTGTCATCCTGAGCGAAGCCGAAGGATCTCCTGCAGAGTTGCTGCGGGCGGCATCGAGATCCCTCGTCGCTTCGCTCTGTCGGGATGACTTAAAAGCTGGTTGAAAGCGCAATATAAAACACTAAAAAACTGTCGTTCTGTACCTACACGACAAATAATAAGCATCATATTTACTCTGGAATACAAGTTTATGTCTCAAGTTAACTCGTTAGACGAAGCCAAATTACTCGCCTACCTCGAAGCCAATGTTGAGGGTTTTATAGGCCCCATTAGCGTCAGTAAATTTGCCGGTGGTCAGTCCAACCCGACATTCAAAATCGATGCCGCTTCTGGTAGCTATGTACTGCGTCGCCAGCCTCCCGGTGAGCTGCTCAAGTCAGCCCATGCTGTTGACCGTGAATACCGTGTGATCAAAGCATTGGCGGACACTGAGGTGCCGGTGGCCAAGGCCTACCATCTCTGTGAAGATCGCGAGATTATAGGTTCGATGTTTTATCTGATGGAGTTCTGCGAAGGCAATATTCACTGGCGTCCTGAGCTCAAGGAAATAGAAACCCCTGAGCAGCGCAGCCAAATGTACGATGAGCTGATCAAAGTGCTCGCCGCTATCCACTCGGTGGACCTGGAGAAAGCAGGGTTGACCGACTACGGCCGCCCCGGAAACTATTTCCAACGTCAGCTGGATCGCTGGAGTGCTCAATACCGCGCCTCGGAGCTCGGCACCATTGATGAGATGGAACGCCTAATGGTGTGGCTCAGGGACAATATGCCGGCTGACGATGGCAAGGTAACTCTAGTCCACGGAGACTACCGTCTCGATAACCTGATGTATGCCGGTGATAATTCAAAAGTGATCGCCGTGCTCGACTGGGAGCTGTCGACTCTTGGCCATCCCTATGCGGATCTCGCCTATGTGGTTATGGGGATGAAACTGCCGGCCTCACAAAACAAAAATGTGGTGGGCGGTGTTGGTAATATTGATTGGGTAGCTCAGGGCATACCTACAGAAGAGGCGATCGTTGCCCGTTACTGTGCGCTGTTGGGCATAGACCAAATTGATAACTGGAACTTCTTTATGGCCTTTAGCTTTTTCCGTTTAGCGGCTATCTGTCAAGGAGTCGCCAAGCGCGCAGTGGACGGCAATGCGTCCAATGCTGCCGCTGATGATGTGGCTGCGATGGTGCGACCGCTGGCTGAGTTGGCTATGGACTATATTGACTAGTTCAACGTTGAGTTGGCCCTTTAGTTAGGGGCCTAGTTAACGAATAGTCTTGCGCTGCAGTACGAGGGCGTCGAGTAAGGCCGTTAGGCTCAGCAGTATCAAGCCGACCAGCAGGCGCAGGTCGGCGGGATAGAAACTCACCTCGGTTGGATAGGCGATAGTCTTCTCAAGTGCGGCTAACTTAAAAGCGTGCTTTTTTTTCAGTTCTGGATTGCTGATAAGTTGCATAAACGAGCGGCGACTGCGATAGCGAAACAATGCCCCCTGGTCCCATTCGTCGGCACCCTCAAATTCCTCCATGCCGCTGATATCTATGGCTCTATAGACTGCATCGCCAAGATAAACGGGATGACTGGCGAGTGCTAAAAACTCGGGGAAAATATGCTCCATATAGCGCGCCATTAACTGGTCAGAGTTCTCACCTGGCTGCCCACCCTGCACATTAGGTGGATTTTCATTCTTATCCAGTGCATTGACCATTAAAAACTGGCGGCCACTGTCGTTGCGTAAAAACTCTTCGTAATAGCCGAGACTCTCGGGCGTGGAGCCATTTTCCTCCATGGTCACCATCCAGGTGTCAATTTCTTGGTCGCTGAGCGGGCCACCAAAGTCTGTATACCAAAACACAAATAGCGCATAAATTATGCCGCTAGCTAACCAAGTTTTTTGACGTATGCCCACCATAGATTCCTCTGGAAAATTATTTTTTTAAGCGTAACTAAAATTACCCAAACTAAAATTACTCAAGCTAAAATCACTCAAGCTAAAATTACTCAAGATAGTGCTGCAAGATACCGCGAGAACCATAGACGTTTATGATCTCGGCATGTTCTTGCGCACCGATTTTTACAAGCTCATCTTGAACATGCAGTCGCGCTTTATTGAGTCGTTTTTGAGTTCGTGCTTTTGTTGGGCCAAAGCCATAATCGTATTGGTAGTATTTTTCGCCTGCTGCTGCAGCTTGAATGTTGGCTGTAGCAAATTGCAGATAGCTGCATTGGATATAGTCCAGAATAACGCCGAGCGTAGCGGGCAGCTCGTCATTAGCTTGCCAGTCGTCGGCGTCTATTGGGTCGTGACTAAAAAAATACTCTGTATAGTCAGTCAGCATTTGCCTGTGTTCACCGAGCCAGCTTACTGGTTCAGGATCACATAAATAATGTGCTTTAAAGGCGCCTGCTAAGGCAAAGTCGGCCAGGCAGGGGCGCGCGCCGAGAAGAAATTTGTGCTCTGAAAAATGCTGCCCAAGGGCCTCTAGCATGAGCTGAAAGTCGGCTTTAACCGCCGACCCTTGATCCGGGCCAATACCGTTATATTCACAGGCAGCTTTGCCAAAGCCCTGATACATAGCCTCGCCAACTGAGCTGAGCTGTTGTAGCTCCTGATTGCTGAGTGGCTGGTCAATTGAGCGATCCAACATCATATTGGCGCCAAAGCGCGGGCCGACCCATTTTACATTGTCAGGATAGCACCAGCGGCTGTGAACACAGCTGCGCCCCAACCAATGATTAAAGGCATCTTCGAGGATAAAGCAGCTGGCTCTCTGCAATGGAGTTTGCGGAATAACCGGATTGTCGGCAAAGCGCTGGTCGAGCATAGGGCCCAGCGCAATAGTGTCATTTAAAATCCAGTTTTCCGGGGTTTGCAGCAGTGGAATAAAATGTGTGCCAGCCCGGGTTTCCAGTTCGGCTCTGCGCTCATGGGTTTTAAATAACCATCGATAGGGCACTCTCTGAAAGCGCAGTTGCGCCTCAAGTTTACGGGTGAAAAAACTCAGTTCACTGCCGATTAATTGATATTCCCCTAGATACATTTCGCTGCCTTTTTTAATTGTTGTTTTAGTGCGAGCCAAACTGTTGTGGCGGCTTGACCATATATCAAGCTATAAAAATCAGTTCATCGATTAGATCGACTAATCAATCGACTACGGGTTCGACTACGGGTTTGACTACGAGTTCGACTACGAGTTCGGCTATGAGTTCGGCTATGAGTTCGACTAAATGGGTTAGTTAACCGCGCTTTTAGGCCAGTGTATTTTCTATCCTTCATGATTATCACTTTATGCACCATAAGCGGTTGATTTACTTCCGTATAAAATGGCATTATATATGCCAATATAGAATTAGTCCCCCTAAACTTACGTGAATTGGAGTAGAAGAAATGGGTTTCCCAATGTCAGAAAAAAGCCACGCGTTAAACGTCAAATTAGAAGCCTTTATGCAGGAGCATATTTACCCCCGTGAGCATGATTGGCAAGAGTTTACTCTAGACCAGAATAATCTCTGGCAGGTGCCGCCCTGGTTTGATGGGCTGCGTGAGAAAGCCAAGGCCGCGGGACTCTGGAATCTGTTTCTGCCTTCAGAATATCAGCCCTGGAGTCCAGGCTTAAGCAACTCCGAAATTGCACCGCTGTTTGAAACTATGAGTAAGGTGGTTTGGGCTCAGTCGGTATTTAACTGCAACGCCCCAGATCGCGGCAATATGGAAGTGCTGGCTAAATATGGTACTCCAGAGCAGCAGGCGCAATGGCTTGAGCCACTGTTAGCCGGTGATATTCGCTCTGCCTATGCCATGACTGAACCCCAGGTGGCCTCATCTGATGCTACCAATATGGAACTAGCAATCACCCGTGATGGCGATGAGTATGTGCTCAATGGACGCAAGTGGTGGACCACCAATGCGGTAGGCGATCGCTGCAAAATCATGTTGGTGATGGGGCGTTCTAACCCGGATGCACCGCGACATCGCCAGCACTCGACTATATTGGTGCCGCGGGATGCCCCAGGCATTAGCCTAGTCCGTGCACTGCGCGTATTTGACAGCTACCACTCTCCGGGCGGTGAAGCAGAATTCCTGTTTGAAAATGTCCGTGTGCCGGTGAGCAATATGATTAAAGGCGAGGGCTGTGGTTTTGAAATCGCTCAGGGTCGTCTGGGGCCGGGTCGCTTTCAGTACGCGATGATGTTTATCGGTATGGCCCAACGCTGCCTTGAACTGATGTGTGCTCGCGCCGAAGAACGTGTCGCATTTGGTACCAAATTGAGTAAAAAAACCAGTGTGCAACATGAGATCGCCCGCTCTCGTTGCGATATTGAACAATGTCGTCTGTTGACCTTGCACGCTGCTGAAATTATGGATGAGCAGGGGGTTAAAGCAGCGATGCCGTATATTTCGATGTTAAAGATCGTCGCCCCCCAAATGTGCCAAGACGTAGCCGATCGTGCCATGCAAATTTTTGGTGGCGCCGGTGTCTGTCAGGACACAATGATTCCAGAGGCATTTACTGCAGCACGATTCTGTCGTATCGCCGATGGTCCTGATGAAGTGCATATGTCGCAGTTGGGCAAGCTGACTATTCGTGATTTGGTTGGCTAAGGTCAAAGGTCAAAGCAATAGGGCCACAGAAACTGGCGATCAATAATAAAAAAGGACAGATAACCGTGGTATCTCCAAAGCGCATTACCTTAATCGGTGCAACGCCATCCCCCTACACCCATAAAATGGTGGCTCTGTTGCGCTACCGGCATATTCCCTACAACGTTATGTGGGGCGTGCCGGAGGAGATCTTGCCGAAAATGGGCATTGAACCGCCCAAGCCAGGTCTGTTGCCAACCTTTATCTTTGATGACGAAAATGGCGAGGCCAAGGCGGTCTGTGATTCGACGCCGATTATCCGTCGCCTAGAGGGGAGTTTCCCCGGGCGTTCTGTGCTCCCAGTTGATCCTGCATTGGCTTTTATTGACTATTTGCTAGAGGACTTTGCCGACGAGTGGTGCACCAAATATATGTTCCACTATCGCTGGCACCCGGAGGCGGACGCGGATAATGCCGGCACTCTGCTGCCTCTGGGCTACAGCGTCAGCCTACCCACTGAGCAGCACAAACAGTTCAAGCAACATTTTACCCAGCGCCAAATTAGCCGCCTCTATGTGGTTGGCTCCAACGACATCACCGCACCCATTATTGATGCCAGCTACAGACGCTTTCTCGCCGCCATGGAAGCCCACCTGGCCGAGCAGCCCTATATGTTAGGACAGCGTCCCGGCGCTGGAGACTTTGCCCTCTATGGGCAGTTAACTCAGTTGGTGGGCTTTGATCCGACGCCGCGGGCAATTGCCCATGAGGTGTCAGCCCGCACAGTGGCCTGGGTGGATCAGATGGCAGATTTGAGCGGTTTAGAGGCTCAAGAGACTGAGTGGAAACCTCTCGAGCAGCAGCCAGAGTCTCTGCGCGGTCTGCTCAATGAGCTTGGACGCATGTATGTTCCGGCACTGTTGGCCAATGCTCGGGCGCTGCAAGCTGGGGAGAAAAACTGGCAGACGGAGATCGATGGCGCAACCTGGCGTCAGCAGACATTCTCTTATCAGGCCAAGTGCCTGCAGTGGATTAATCAGGCCTATATCGAGCTCAGCGATAAGGATCGCCGTCGAGTAGATGTAGTGCTCGAGGGCACTGGCTGTGAAGCACTGTTCCTCGGGTTGTAGGTCACTTGACCTTGCGCCGCAGAATGAGGCCTATTTGGTTCGCTAGACTGACTAAAGAGCAGAGTTGATTTAGTTTTGACAGTATAATGACATATACTGTGCGCCTGTCTGATGGCGCTGTATTACGCTATCGAAAAGGCCATTTATCTGCTGGGCGCGAAGGCAACAAAGGAAATAGAGGCACTATTATGACTACCCCATTGACCGGTGCAGCCCCTGACGGCCGCCGCCAGCGCAGTGAACGCAGTAAACAGGCGATTATTGAGGCTATGCTCGACATGATCGGGGAGGGCATCTTGATCCCCACGGCACAGCAGGTGTCCGAGCGGGCTGGTGTGGGTATTCGCAGTGTCTTCCGTCATTTTGAAGATATGGAAAGCATGTTTGTTATGGCGGACAAGGCGCGTCGAACTCGCTATGAAGATATATTTTTGGGCGGCGACCGCAAGGGAACACTTGAGCAACGCATTTTACATGCGGTGGAACAGCGCGCCAAAGGCTATGAACTCTATGGCAATGTGATACTCACGACTCTGGCGCAGCGCTGGCGCTTTGCTATCTTACGCAAAAACTATGAACGCTATCAGCGTGGTTTGCGCAAAGATCTTCATGACTGGCTGCCGGAGTTGGAGGCGCTCGATCTGAGTTCCCGTGAAGCGGTGCATGGCATTGCCTCTTTTGAGTTTTGGAATCGCCTGCGTGATCATCAGGGGCTGAGTAAAAAGGCCGCGATAGAGGTTGTGGTGAAGATGTTAAATGGTTTGCTGCTCCTTAAATAAAGAGCGAATTAAAGAGCGAAATAAAGAACGAATTAGATAACCGTAAAACGGAAAAATAGAACAGAAGTCATTAAAAATAAAAATAATTAAGGTTGGCGAGCTCTATTCGCCACCTACATAGGGGAATAACTTGGAATTAACAGACAAAATTATTGTTGTCACTGGTGCTGCCAGTGGCATAGGCCGAGCCATGGCAATTCGTTTTAAAGCCGAGGGCGCCAAGCAGATCGTTGCTGTGGATATCAATATTGAGGGCGCCCAAGCCACTGCCGATATGATCGGCGGTGTTGCCATGAGTGCAGATGTCTCCAAAGAGGCCGATATTCAGCGGGTCATCGAAGAGACAGAAAACAACATTGGCCCGATCGATCTGTTTTGTTCCAATGCTGGTGTCGGCATGGGTGAAAGTATTAACTCCCCGAACAAAGAGTGGCAGATGAGCTGGGATATCAATGTGATGTCACATATTTATGCTGCCCGTCATCTACTGCCCCTTATGATTGCCCGAGGTGGCGGCTATTTCCTCAACACCTCCTCTGCAGCTGGATTATTAAATCAGATTGGCGGTGCCGCTTACGGTGTCACCAAGCATGCCGCCGTAGGTTTTGGCGAGTGGTTGGCGATTCACCACAAGCATGAGGGCATCAAAGTGTCGATGCTCTGCCCACAGGCGGTGCGCACGCCGATGACCGATAACGATAACGATGCCACGGCAGCCGCCGCCGCCAACGGTATGATCGAGCCGGAAGAACTCTGTGAAACTGTGGTCGAGGGTCTCCGTGCTGAGTCCTTTATGATCTTGCCGCATCCGATTGTGCTTGAGTATATGCGCAATAAGACCAGTAACTATGATCGCTGGATTGGTGGCATGAATAAGTTGATGAAGAAAATTGTCGGCTTAGCCTAACTAAAAGCGATTGGTTAAAAAAACACTAGTTAAAAAGCAATAAAAAATAACGGGCTATCTATGTTTGATATAAAAGAAGTTTTTCGTGTCACCAAAGAGTTTCTTCAGTTGGTTCCAGTGTTGGCGGTTAAGCCGACGAGCAACGAAGACGCCGTCTCGATGGCCAGCGTACTAGAGGGCACCGTAGCCAAATACGCCGACCGCAGTATGATCATATTTGAGGGCAAAGAGCTAACCTGGGGTGAGTTTAACGCTCTCACCAATCAGTTTGCACAGGCTCTAATGGCCCGAGGCGTTAAGCGCGGCGACTGTGTGTCGGTGATGATGGAAAATCGAATCGAAATGCTCGCCTGTACCTTTGCTCTGCAAAAAATTGGTGCCATTTCGAGTCTGATTAACTATGCCTTAACCGGTGCTCAATTAGCCCATTGTGTGACCGTGTCTGGTTCCAGCAAATGTCTTGTAGGTGAAGAGATATACGGCAGTCTAGATGCTGTGCGGTCTGAGCTGTCATTGGGTGACGAAGATATTCTTTGGGTCGCAGATCAGCGCAGTAATCCAGTGCCGGACCGTGCGGAAGATATTGTCAGCACGCTTGATCAGTATCCCGATACCAATTTAGAGGATACCAATACTATCTTGGCCGGTTCTACAGCCATGTATATTTTCACCTCAGGCACTACAGGTATGCCCAAGGCGGCGAAGATTCCCCACCGTCGCTGGTTGTCCGCGGCCCACGCCTTTGGCTTAGCCGGTTGTCGGTCTAAACCCAGTGATCGCTTTTATCTCTGTCTGCCACTGTTTCACGGCACCGGATTGATGTGCGGTATAGGCAGTTCCTTTTATACCGGCGCATCGATCTTCTTGCGTCGCCGGTTTTCCGCCTCGGAGTTTTGGTCCGATGTGCATAAGTACAAGACCACCAACTTTATTTATGTGGGTGAGCTCTGTCGTTATCTATTGGCTCAGCCGGTGTCGCCATTCGAACAAAATAATACTCTGACGCGAGTGTTTGGCAATGGTCTGCGACCGGATATTTGGGATGAGTTTAAACAGCGCTTTGGCATAGAGCGGGTCTGTGAATTCTACGGTTCCAGCGAAGGCAATGTGACCTTTTTTAATGCTTTAAATAAAGAACGCACCATGGGTTTGACACCGGCCAATATCATGCTGGTGAAATATGATGTTGACGCTGATGAAATGGTCCGCGACGCCGATGGTGAACTGATCCAGGTGGCGGTAGGGGAGGCTGGTTTATTGCTCGGTGAAATTGATGAGCGCTACAAATTCGATGGTTACACCAATAACGATGCCACTGAATCGAAAATACTGCGGGATGTGGTTAAGCCAGGAGACGCTTGGTTTAATACGGGCGACCTGATTAACGAAATCGATGTGGGTTTCGCCATGGGCAAGAAGCATTACCAGTTTGTCGATCGAGTGGGTGATACCTTCCGCTGGCGTTCAGAGAATGTTTCGACCAATGAGGTAGGTGAGATTCTCAATGGTCATGATCAGATTGAGATGGCCAATGTCTATGGTGTCGATATACCTGCCACAGAGGGTAAAGCGGGTATGGTGTCATTGACCCTGAAGCCGGGGCAGCAGTTTGATATTGATGCTTTTTCGGATTTTGTTAATGCCAACCTGACGCATTTTTCTCAGCCTGTATTTGTTCGTGTGCAGCCCGAGGCAACCACCACTGGCACCTTTAAATTACTTAAAGGAGATCTGCGCAAGCAGGCCTTTAACGTGGATCTGGTGACTGATGAACTCTATGTAATGCCACCGCGGGCGAAGCAATATCAAAAGCTCGAGCGGGATCTCTATGAGAAAATTATGGATGGCACTGCTGGTTACTAGAAACAACTTGTTAACTGCAGCTTAGAAATTAAAAAAACAATAAAAATAAATTTATTAAATACGGGAGTGTCTATAAATGGCTTTTGCTTCAGATGTAGTTTCAATTGAAAAAAACGGTGCTGTGGGCACGCTATGGCTGGATCGTCCAGAGAAGTTTAATGCATTGACCCCGGCGCTTTGGGCCGCGATTCCAGAAGCCCTTAATGAGCTGGCTGCGGATGCCGATATCAGAGCGGTGATTTTCGCCGGGCGCGGCAAGCACTTCTGTGCTGGTATCGATTTGATGGCCGGCGGTTTGGATGCTGAGCACGCCAAACAAGCTCCCTCTGAGGCAGTCGCAAACTTAAATCAACTTGGCTTTACCACAGCGTTTCAGGAAGCGATTTCGTCATTGGCCAAATGCCAGCTGCCGGTTATTGCCGTGGTCCACGGTTATTGCCTGGGTGCCGGTATTGATCTGATCACCGCCTGTGACGTGCGTATTAGCGCCGCGGATGGACAGTTCGGTGTGCGTGAGACGCGCATAGGTTTGGTGGCTGATGTGGGCACATTGCAGCGTCTACCTAAAATTATCAGTGCAGGCCATATGGCTGAGTTGGCTTATACAGGTAAAGATATCAATGCCGCCAGAGCGGAAAAAATCGGTCTGGTAAATGATGTCTATGATGACTTTGACAGCACCTATGCTGCGGCAATGGAGATGGCCAATACCATCGCCGCCAATCCACCGCTGGCAGTGCGCGGCACCAAGTTTATACTGCAGCAGAGTGAAGATCTGACCACTGAACAGAGCCTATTGTTAAATGGCCTGTTTACCCTGATGACTAGTTTGAAATCCAATGATATGCACGAAACAATGCATGCGTTCGGTGAAAAGCGTCCGCCGGTTTACACAGGTAGTTAAACGTTTTTAAGATATGTTGTAAGCAGTATTTTGAGGCGTATTTTGAGAAGGTCTTGAAAAGTTGTTCAGTACTTTTTATAGAGATGTATAGAAAGTTATAGAGATTTATAGAGAGTTAAGAACAAAAAAAAGCTGCATCCCAGTATTCACTGAGATGCAGCCTTTTTGTTTTACATCATCATACCGCGTGTCGCGTTCAGCAGATCCGGATAGCGCTCGCCAATCTTAGCAAGACCATAGTTAACCCAGTATTCAATCTTCTGTAGGAAACTCATTTCGACCATTTCTGGTAGTCGCTGTTGTTGGCGATCCAAAAATGCGTGCACCGCATCCACATCTTCGGAGGTCAGGGATGCGTAGAAACCGGCCATACCTTTGTGGGCATAGGCGCCACCCAGCACAATCGCGGTGAAATCTATATGGGTCTGCTCACTCATATGGCGCAAGTCAGGCAGTACATAGTTGGTTTTGGCGCTGATGCCGTGGCATGAACCACAGTTGCGACCGTAGATCTCTTCGCCGTGGGTGATCACTTGCGGGTCATCGTTGGCCTCGTGGCCGAGGGCCATAATCACTGACTCGCCATTGTCTTGAATCGGCTGAGTCAGGTTAAAGTCGCCTTTCTTAAATACCAGCAGTTTGTTTTGATTGACCCTGTTGCGCTTCACTTCATCGCCACCGGCGAGCATCAGAGCACCACCGCTGCCCTGAGCCACGGCTATATATTGCTCGCCGTCTAACTCATAGCTTATTGGGCCAGCTAGCACCGCACTGTCAGACTGGTACTGCCAAAGAATATCGCCATTGGTTGAGTCATAGGCAGCAAATTTGCCCCCTGAGGTACCCTGAAACACCAGATCACCGGCGGTGCTGAGAATGCCACCATTGGAAGGCTCAGGGTGCTTAACTGACCAGGCGCGCTGCTGCTTAATCGGGTCATAGGCCACCAACTCGCCGTAGATTAAGGCGTCCACTGCGGCGCGGCCAGCAACCCAACTTTTTGGGTCGCGAACCTCATTGAGATCAACGCCGGTGTTCCAGCGATCAACCTGATAGCTCACCGCATCCATACCTTTAAAGTAGGTGGGGACATTTTGCACTGGAATATACATCAGGCCAGTTTTAGGGCTGTAAGTCATCGGCTGCCAGTTGTGGGCACCGAAAGGGGCAGGCCAGATATAGCTGCCACCGTTGCTTTGATAGTCTGCGTACTTGGTTTCAACAGGTCGGCCGGTTTCCATATCGATGTGACTGGCCCAGGTCGCTTTGGCGAACTTTTCCGCTGAAAGCAGTTCACCGGTAACTCGATCCAAGACATAGAAAAAGCCATTTTTAGGCGCCTGCATAATCACTTTACGGGTTTCACCCTCTAGTTCTAATTCCGCCAGCACCAGCTGCTGAGTCGCGGTGTAGTCCCAGTTATCTTTGGGCGTGACCTGATAGTGCCAGACATATTCGCCGGTATCTGGCTTTAGCGCCACAATTGAGCTGAGATAAAGGTTGTCGCCGCCACCGGGGCTACGCAGATCACGATTCCAAGGAGAGCCGTTACCTGTACCTATATAAAGTAAGTCTAATTCGGGATCATAAACCAGCGAATCCCAAGCGGTGCCGCCACCGCCGCCGCCCACTGTGTACCACTCGTCACCGTTCCAAGTTTCCAGAGCCGCTTCTAGAGCAGGGCTTTCCTGGGGCTTGTTGCGATCGCCAGGCACAGTATAGAAGCGCCATTTTTGTTCGCCAGTCTTCACGTCGAAGGCGCTGACATAACCGCGCACACCGAGTTCGGCGCCGCCATTGCCAATTACAACCATGCCTTTAACCACACGGGGTGCGCCAGTAATGCTGTAGTTGCCATCGGTAGGGGTGGTTTGCACCGACCAGTTCTGTTCACCGGTAAGGGCATCGAGGGCGACCAATCGACCGTCCAAGGCACCTAAGAACACTTGTAGGGGGGAGTTTTCGTCCTCCTGCCAGATGGCCACGCCACGGTTAACTGGGCCGCAACAGGTTTTAATCAGATGGGACTTGGGCACCTTGGCATCAAAGTGCCAGAGTTCTTCACCAGTGCGGGCGTCTAGAGCATAGGCATGACTCCAGCCAGTGCTGACATAGATCACACCGTTGTGCACCAAAGGCGTGGCCTCCATACCCCGGGCGGTATCAAACTTAAACGACCAAGCCAGATCCAGCTCGTCGACATTGTCGCGATTAACCTTTTCCAGTGGACTAAAGCGCTGTTCCTGATAGTCGCGGCCATAGCTCAGCCATTCGGCATCGGGATTAGCGATGGACTGTTCGTTGACTACACTGGGTTGGGCAGCGGGTTGAGCGGCGGGCTGGGCAATGGCGAGGCTTGAGAGCCCGAGCAATGCAACGGCAGTGAGACTGGTGAGCGTACGTAAAAGCATAGTGTTCCCCTGTGTGCGAACCGCTTAAAGTGTTTTGACGGCGCGCTGGTTTTCTTTTTATAGTTTTTATACGAAATTTTTATTGGATCTGATTGTAGGGTGAAAGCAAACAAATGCCTACGTAAATTCAGTATCCGTCTGGGGAGCTGCTGTGTAAATGGCAACTGGTGACTGATTAGTCCTGCCATTGTGGGTTTTCGGGGGTTTTCGTGGGTTTAGGATTAAACTGGAGAGCTAGGCTGGGACCTGACTAGTATGGAGCTTGACTAGTATGGGGCTTGGATAGTATGTGGATCTGGTTAGAGCAGCGCCCCAATTAGCGGCTGCTCAAACCTGTGTATTGTTGGAGGTTTTACAGTGTCGAGTAGTGGATAATCTCGCTGGAGTTGGCCGGCAGTGAGACGCTGGTGCCATCTTCGCCTAGAGTGAAATCTGAAAAAACATCACCTACTCCCTCGAGCCAGATCGCTTCCATGCCAGGTGCGATTAAGGGTGGCACAACATGGTAGTAGACCAGATGACCCACATCCGCATCGCGCGCTATTTCTGCGGCTTCCAGCGGCGTGGTGTGATAGTCATGTATGTCATTGAATATCTTTTCCCGCATTGGGTTGCCAGTTCGCGCGGCAGACTCTGCCATCAGCCTAACCAGCTTTGTCGACAGTGCCTCATGGACCAGCAGATCAACCCCTGCTGAATGCTTTTCTATGGCGGGAGACTTAACCGTATCCCCAGAGATAAGCAGGCTGCGGCCTTTATAGGTAAATTTGTAAGCCACGGCAGGCGTGATTGGGAAGTGATCGGCGCTGATCATTTCGACCTGCAGATCGTCATTGGCATAGACAGTCAGAGACTCGCCAGCCACTGGTAGGGCAAAGCTCACAGCGCTCATGCCAGCACCACTGGGCGGCACAACCTCAGCCCCGTGATGATCAGTGCGGTGCACTGAATCTCGAGCATAGGCTTGATTAAAGCCTGCAACTACCTCGGCGACGCCATCGGGGCCATAAACCGGCAGTGGGCTGCTGTGGTTGCCAGTGACCCAGCGCAACATGGCCATTTCACCTAGGCCATCTAAATGATCTGAGTGAAAGTGGGTCAAAAAAACAGCCTCTATGTCGCCCTGACTAATCCCCATGGGACCCAGATTGCGCGCGCCATTGGTGCCCGCATCTACAACGAATAACTGTTCGCCGGCCATTACCGCAATACAGGGCCCAGAGCGATTATTACTATGCATGGGGCCACCGGCACCACAGAGACTGATATGCAAACCATCGGGCAGCTCGGCCAGTGACTGCGCAGACATCATGTTATCCAGGGCGCCGGGCAGTATTTTCAGCATAATAGCGCCACGTTCAACATAGACAGTGAGAGCCAGGAGTAGGGCGATGGTGCCTGCTATGTAGCGTTTTTTCATGATCTTATTACCTTTAAGACTATTTTTGGTGCAACTCAGTGAAGCGTGCCAAATGGTTACATATGTCAGTATATGTGTCAATATATTTGAGATATGCTGCCTATAGAAAATAGCGTGGACAGAGCTAGTGCATAAGCTACTGCATATGTTACTTAATTACGCTTTAATAAGCGCCGAAACAATAATAAGAGTGCTGAGCTACCATGATCCACCTGATTAAACCGCGTCTCATCCAATTGTTTACCAGTCAGTGGCTGCGAAATCTGCGCCGCCGGCGCGTAGAAAATCGCCGGGCAGCCAATAACCAAGTCCATCAGATAACCGTTTATCTTCGTCTCGATGACGCCCACAGTTACCTTTTATTGCAAGTGTTACAGCGGTTTGCCCAGCGCTATCCGGTGAGCTTTGACTTTCGCACTGTGCTCAATCTGCAAGAAGATATGTATCCGGCACCGGCTCTGTGGCAGAGCAATGCCTTTGCCGATGGCAGCCATCTTGCTCAACTCTACAATCTGCGCTTCCCAACTCAGCCGCCGCAGCTGTCTGAGGAAAGGATTATGCAGCTCACCGCGCAGTTGCTGCACTGGGAGTTGCAGCCAGGTTATCACGAGCATGCCCTAGAGCTGTTTGATGCTTACTGGCAAGGCCAGAATGAAAGGCTCGAACAGATTGTCGACACTAAGATTAGCGATCATGCTGAATGTTACAGCCATCACTTGCAGGCTAATGAGGCACTGCTTAAACAGCAGGGGCATTACCTCAGTGGCATGTTGCACTATGGTGGCGAATGGTACTGGGGAATCAATCGTCTCGAACACTTGGAGCTGCGATTTAATGAAATGGGTCTGCAGCAAGACCAAAGCAGTGCCGTTGAGTTCGATAAAAGTCACAGTGATTTCTGTGGTCAGAGTTTAAAAGCCAGCCGCGGTGAAGACGGAGCAGGTTCGGTCAAGCGGATCACCATGTACTGGTCCCTGCGCAGTCCCTATTCCTATCTGGCCTTGATGCGCGGGCGTCAGCTCGCCGATCACTATCAGGTGCCCCTGGAGGTGAAGCCGGTGCTACCTATGGTGATGCGGCGTATGCAGGTACCGAAAACCAAGGGCGGTTATATAGTTGCAGATGTAAAACGCGAGGCGGATAAATATGGTATCCCCTTTGGTCGCGTTGCCGATCCACTGGGTGCCGGTGTTGAACGCTGTTATGCCCTGTTTGCCTATGCTCAGTCTCACGGCCTTGGCCTAAGTTTTTTGCAGAGCTGCGCAGAGGGTGCCTGGTCTGAAGGCGTTGCCTTGGAGTCCGATAGTGGATTGCAGCATGCGGTGGAACGGGCTGGGCTGGATTGGAGTCAGGCGCGGGAACTACTGGAAGGTGATTCCTGGCGGCTTTGGGCTCAGGATAATTTGGCCGAACTCTATGGGCATAATCTCTGGGGCGTGCCCAGTCTGGTTTATGGCGCGACTAAAGTCTTTGGTCAGGATCGTTTTGACCGCATTGAACAGGGGATTGTTGAGGACCTTACTCAATGTCTCTCAATAAACAATAATCAATAATCAATAAATAAAAATAACAATAAAGAGTATCTAAATGACCTTTTCTAATCGTATTACCCAATTAACCGGCACTCAATACCCTATCATTCAAGCCCCTATGGGATGGATCGCCCGTGCACAGCTGGCGGCTGCGGTGAGCAATGCAGGTGGTTTGGGCGTGATCGAAACCAGCTCCGGCGAGCTGGACAATATCAAGCTGGAAGTGGCGAAAATGCGCGAACTCACCGACAAGCCCTTCGGTATGAATGTGGCCCTGTCCTATGTCCGCGACAGCAATATTATTGATTTTGTGGTGGAGCAGGGGATCAAATTTGTCACCACCTCCTCGGGCAGTCCCAATGTCTGCACCAAGGATTTTCAAGCGGCGGGGATTACCGTATTTCATGTGGTGCCCACTTTGGAAATGGCACTGAAAGCGCTGGATGCAGGTGTTGATGGTTTAGTCGTAGAAGGGGGCGAAGGCGGTGGTTTTAAAAATCCCAGTCCGGTCTCCACTATGGTGCTGTTGCCGCTGATCCGCTCGCAATGCGATGTGCCGATTATCGCCGCTGGCGGTATTGCCGATGGGCCGTCGATGGCCGCAGCTTTTGCTCTGGGTGCTGAGGGCGTGCAGATGGGAACGCGGATGCTCTCCTGCGCCGAGTCGCCAGTGCACAGCAACTGGAAAGAGGCGATTGTGAACTCTCGTGAAACCGATACAGTATTTTTAAATCAGCAGGGGCGACCGGCACTGCGGGCACTGAAAACTGAATTGACCGCGGGTCTTGAGCCTCTGGGCAAGTTTAATATTATGGAGCATATGGCGAATTTACAGGCGCTCTATTTCGGTGGTGATATGGAAGCGGCGATTCCACTGCAGGGTCAGGTGGGTGGTCGTATAGACAAGGTGCTGAGTGCTCAGGAAATAATCGATGAGACCATGAGCGGTTTTAACGCCGCAATTGATAATCTTCATCGTCAATACGGCCAATAGGCTGGATTAATCGTTATAATGGCAAACATAATTTAACCAATACTAAGAGAAATAGATGGCCGACTACGATATTTTTAATGGTGATGCAGATGGTATTTGCGCACTGCTACAGCTGCGTTTTGCAGAGCCTCGTGATGCTCAACTAGTCACCGGCGTAAAGCGAGAAATTGACCTTTTAAATCGTGTTTATCCGGAGGCCGACGATCGTATTACGGTGTTGGATATCTCGCTGGATAAAAACCGTGAAGGCTTAAATCGTGCACTGGAAGTGGGCGCTCAGGTGTTTTATGTGGATCACCATTTTTCTGGCGCTGTTCCGGCCTCGGCATCACTTAAGTCATTGATTAATGAAGCGCCGGATGTCTGCACATCGGTACTGATTAACCATTATCTCCGTGGCGCCTACCGCGAGTGGGCAGTAGTGGGTACCTTTGGTGATAACCTTAAACACACGGCGGCAGGGCTGATTAAAAATCTGCACTTTTCGGTCGAGCAGGCTGAGTTGCTGGAAAATCTCGGTATCTATATTAACTACAACGGCTATGGGGCAAATATTGAAGAGCTGCACTTCGCCCCGGATGAGCTCTATCGTTTGCTCAGTCAGTATCGCAGCCCATTCGACTTTGTTACCGATAATAAAGCGGATTTTCAAAAACTTGAACAGGGCTATCATCAGGATCTCGAAGCGGCACAGTCGACTGTTGCCCTGGTGGCCAGCGATGCCATAGCTGCCTTTGTGCTGCCGAATGAGCCCTGGGCACGTCGTGTCAGTGGGGTCTATAGCAATCAGCTGGCCAACGATAATCCGGATCGCGGTCATGCGGTGCTGACGGTTAAGTCCAATGGCAATTATTTGGTTAGCGTACGCGCGCCACTGAACGATAAAAAAGGCGCTGCGGCACTCTGCATGCAGTTTCCTACAGGTGGTGGTCGTGAGGCTGCGGCGGGGATCAATGATTTGCCGGCGGATATGTTGGCGTCATTTTTGGACGCTTTTAAGAAAGCGTTTAGCGCCTAATGTTAAGCGCCCAACCTTTAAGCGCCCAACCTTTAAGTGCTTAGTATACAGCTTCTAGTAACAACGAATTATAGGGAGAGAAAATTTTGGCCAGTGCACGTCCATTTTCCATTTTAGGTATTCAGCAGATCGCCGTCGGCGGTGCCAGCAAAGCAAAGTTGCGCGGTTTTTGGGTCGATTTGTTGGGGCTAAAATATCGCGATACCTTTATCAGTGAGTCTGAAAATGTCGATGAAGATATCTGTGAGATGGGTGCCGGCGCCTTTGCCGTCGAAGTAGATCTCATGCAACCTTTAGATACTGAAAGACGCCCCCGGGTGGATAAACCCGCGCTCAATCACGTTGGACTCTGGGTTGATGATCTGGCTGCGGCCGTGGACTGGCTCACCGAGCAGGGTTTACGTTTTACCCCAGGTGGCATTCGCAAGGGCGCGGCGGGACATGACGTGTGTTTTGTTCATCCAGTGGCCAATGAAGAATTCCCTCTGTCTGCGGAAGGAGTCCTGGTTGAATTGGTGCAGGCGCCAAAGGGTGTTATTACAGCTTATAAGGTCTTGGCTGAGGCTTCTTAGTCGAGACTTTTGTCTTAGAGTTTTCCATTTAGAATTTGTGATTTAGAGTTTTTAATTCAGGACTCTTAATTTAGATATTTTAATTCAGAGATTTTAATTCAGAGATTTTAATTCAGAGCTTTTAATTCAGAGCTCGGCCATAAGATAGCTGCAATCGGTCAGCTCCTGAGCAATCACATGGACCACATTGCCGTCGGTCTCCACTACACCTTTAACCATCAACAGACTGCCTTTCAATAAGGCTTCACGGCAGCGTTCCTGAACCGTTGTCCAGACGACGATATTACTATTCCCGGTTTCATCCTCAAGGGTTAAAAAGATCACTCCAGAAGCCGTGCCCGGTCGCTGCCGCCCGGTGACCAAACCGGCTATGCGCACAAAGCGTCGATTGCCCATGGTGGGTAGGTCAGTGGTTCGTTTACAGCGCTGCAGGGTTTTTGACCGCTCCCGCAGTATCGCCATGGGGTGACGGCCAAGGCTGACGCCGGTGCTGCTGTAATCGGCATTTAGCTCTTCCACTTCGGTGGGCGTGGATAGGCTGTCCGGCAGGGCATCACTGTCCTGTGCCGATTCCAGTAGCGGTCGATAATCTTCAATAGCCAGGGCATCCCAGTGGGCCTGACGACGATTGCTGGTTAGTGAGCGCAGCGCGCCGGCGCTGCTCAGTAGGGCTAGATCCGCTTGGGATAATCCCGCAGCTCGGCTCAGTTCTGGGAGGCTGTTAAATCGCTGCTGGCTATGCCTGCGTGCTGAGACAATTTTCCCCGCGGCTCGGTGTGAGAAGCCCTTAATCAAGCATAGGCCCAAGCGTATCGCCGGTTCAGCGGTGTTGCCGGTGTTGCCGGTTTCCAAACTGTGTTCCCAGTTGCTGTGGCAGACATCTATGGGGCGGATCTCTATCTGGTGCCGCTGGGCGTCCTGTAAGAGCTGTGAGGGGGAGTAAAAGCCCATCGGTTGGCTGTTTAGCAAGGCGCAGCAAAAGGCTGCAGGGTGGTGGCATTTGAGCCAGGCGGAGACATAGGCGAGGAGGGCAAAGCTGGCGGAGTGAGACTCGGGAAAACCGTAGACACCAAAACCCTGTATCTGCTTGTACAGACGCTCGGCAAAATCCAGAGAGTAGCCTCGCGCCATCATGCCGTCGGTGAGTTTTTGCTCGAACTGGGCAAGAGTGGGGTTGTTGCCTGAGCTTGACCCTGTCTTTCCCGAGCTTGCCATGGCTCTACGCAATTGATCCGCTTGACCGCCGCTAAATCCGGCAGCGACCATGGCCAGCCGAATTACCTGTTCCTGGAATACGGGTATTCCCAGGGTTCGCTCCAGCACGGATTTAATTTCCTGACTGGGATAGTCCACCTCTTCCAAGCCCTGTCGACGACGCAAATAAGGATGCACCATACCGCCTTGAATGGGGCCGGGACGGACAATGGCAATCTCGATGACCAAGTCATAAAAGCAGCGCGGTTTTAAACGGGGCAACATGGCCATTTGCGCCCGTGACTCAATCTGAAACACACCGACACTGTCGGCCGCGCAGAGCATGTCGTAGGTGGCGCGATCATCTTTGGGAATGGACTGCATGGTTAAATCGATCTGTTGATGCTCGCTGATTAGATCAAAACAGCGGTGCACGGCGCTGAGCATGCCGAGGGCAAGAATATCGATTTTCAGCAGACCCAGTGCTTCGATATCGTATTTATCCCATTGAATCACTGTGCGTTCTGCCATGCTGGCGTTTTCCACTGGCACCAGAGTGCTGATGGGACTTTTGGTGATAATAAAACCGCCCACATGCTGGGAGAGATGGCGGGGGAAGCCGAGAATTTCATTGAGCAGTTTAAAAAAGTGTTCGGCCATCTGTCCTTGGCCCTCTTGATTGCTAGGCCCTTGGTTACCGGCTCCTTGATTACTGGCTCCTTGCTGTTGAAACAGTGCTTGCAGATCGGCCTGTCTATCCCACCAGGACATGGATTGGCTGAGCTGTTCAATAAATAGGGCGTCTAGTCCCAGGGCTTTGCCGACATCGCGCACGGCGCTGCGCGGTCTGTAGCTGATGACTGTGGCAGCCAGTGCTGCCCGTTCGCGACTGTACTTTTTGTAGATATATTGAATCACTTCTTCCCGGCGCTGATGTTCGAAGTCGACATCTATATCCGGTGGCTCGTTGCGTTCGCGGGAGATAAAGCGCTCGAAAAGTAGTGAGATCTGGTCCGGTGAGACTTCGGTGATAAACAGGCAGTAACAGACCACTGAATTGGCTGCTGAGCCACGCCCTTGGCAGAGAATATTGCGGCTGCGGGCAAAGGCCACTATGTCGTGAACGGTTAAAAAATAGCTTTCATAGTTAAGCTCTGCGACCACCTGTAATTCATATTCAATCTGTTTGCGGATGGTTTGGCTGATGCCCTTGGGCCAGCGTTTACCGACGCCTTCTTCCACCAGAAAGCGCAGTTGCTCGGTCGCGGTAAGATGGTCTGGCACCACTTCTGAGGGGTATTCGTAGCGCAGTTCTTCGAGTGAGAAGTGGCAGCGTTTGGCGATGTTGACTGTTTCCCGAAGCAGGGCTGAGGGATAGAGCTTTTGCAGCTGGTTGAGGCTGCGCAGGTGGCGTTCGCCGTTGGCAAAGCGTCGTTGTCCCAGTTGCATAACGGAGCAGTTGTGGTGGATGGCGGTTAAGGTGTCTTGGAGTGGTTGGCGCTGGCGGCTGTGCATATGCACGTTGCCGCAGGCGACCATGGGCAGTTGCCACATGGCGGCGAGGTTGCGGTAGTAATAGTAGTCGTTGGCGTCATGACCGCTGAGGAGGTGAGTGACACCGATCCAGAGTCGGTCTTTGAACCAGTGGCTGAGTTGTTCGCCGCGCTGGTGGTCTTCGGCGAGTTGTTGTGAGGGTATCCAGATGAGCAGTGCGTTGCGCAGGTTGCCTTTGAGGTCGTTCCAGTCGAGTTGGTAGTTGCCTTTGTCGCTGCGGCGGCGGGCTAGGGTGATCAGGGCGGAGAGTTCTGAGTAGGCTTGGCGGTTGGGAGCTAGGGCGATGAGTTTGTGGCCGTCGAGGCGGAATTCGCTGCCGATAATGAGTTTTAGGTCTTGGTCTATGGCGGCGACATGGGCTTTGACGACCCCGGCGAGGGAGCATTCGTCGGTGATGGCGAGGGCGTTGTAGTTGAGGTCGCTGGCGCGTTTGACCAGTTCATGTGGATGGGAGGCACCGCGGAGGAAGGTGAAATTGCTGATGCAGTGGAGTTCGGCGTAGGACATGGTTGAGCGCTAATACTGTATGGATAAACAGTATAGTGGGTTTGTTGTGGTTGTAAATGGGTTTGTAGAATGGAGCGGATGCCAGTCTGGATAGTTCGAGCGAGGTTTTACTATTCTTGAGAGTGGTTTAGTTCTCTTCTGGCTTAGGCTTTACCAGTCGACCAAACACGATGCCGATTTCAAATAGTAGCCACATGGGTATGGCGAGCAGGGTTTGGGAAAGTATGTCCGGCGGCGTTAACAACATGCCAAAGACAAAGCAGAGGATAAAAACATAGGGCCGTTTTTTCGCCAGCTTATCTGGATCCACGGCGCCCATCCAAGAGAGGATAACCACGGCGATGGGGATTTCAAAGCTGATACCAAAGGCGAAAAACAGTTTTAATACGAAGTCTAAATAGCTGCGGATATCGGTCATGATGGCGACGCCCTCGGGCCCGACGCTGGTGAAAAACATAAACACCAGAGGGAATACCACGTAGTAGGCGAAGGCCATGCCGGCGTAAAACAGTATGACGCTGGAGCAGAAGAGGGGGATCACGATTTTCTTTTCGCGCTTGTAGAGTCCCGGTGCAACAAAGGCCCAAACTTGGTAGAGCACATAGGGCATGGCGGCAAATAGCGACAGCACTAAGGTTAATTTAAAGGGGGTTAAAAAGGGTGAGGTGACGTCGGTGGCGATCATGGTTGATGATTCGGGCAGGTACTGACGCAGGGGCTCGGAGACGTAGAGGTAGAGTTCGTTGCTGAACGAGAACAGACCGATAAAAATCAGTGCTACAGAGGCCATGGCACGCAGCATGCGGTCTCTGAATTCAATCAGGTGGGCCATAAACGGTTGGCTTTCTAGAGGTTCTTTACTCATCAGCTGCGGTCTTAGTTGAGTCGGGTTTAGTTTCTGATGGCTTTTTATCCAGAGCGGTCATAGCGTCTAGAGGGCTCTTGATGGTTTCTTCGATGGAGGCTGCTTCGATAGCAGTGGCGTCTAGAGTTTGTTGCAGGTCTTGCTTAGTCTGGCTGAGATCGCGCATAATTTTTTCATTGTGTAACTGTTGGCGAATATCGTCCATACCGACTTCCTGTTCGAAATCCTTTCGCGCTGAGGCGAGCATCTGTTTGAGGCGGCCGATCCATAGGCTGATGCTGCGAACTGTTTGTGGCAGGCGCTCAGGTCCCATCACTATCAGGGCGACAGTGGCGATTACCAGCAGTTCGGAGAAGCCTATATCAAACATTATTTTATTGGTACCTTCTTTTTAGTGTCATTCTAAATACCACCATTGTCATCCCGAGCAAAGCTACTGTTATCTCGAGCAAAGCTACTGTTATCCCGAGCAAAGCTACTGTCATCCCGAGCGTAGTCGAGGGATCTCCGTGGTGTACTGCCTTCTATATTTTACGCTGCAATTCTGCATGAGATCCTTCGGTTCGCTGCGCTCTCTCAGGATGACAGGGTGGAGTGTTAGCCGAGCCCCAGTTTGT
>ENA-ORXF01000226-ORXF01000226.1-marine-metagenome-genome-assembly--contig:-NODE-226-length-43216-cov-4.626185_pt1 | contig 43216 bp, 43 predicted proteins | sample MGYA00237864_ERZ511476 | MGnify/ENA primary metagenome ERZ511476 (study PRJEB26306, sample SAMN06343908) | marine metagenome | isolation source: coastal waters | place: Atlantic Ocean: West Antarctic...
TATCATGAAAATAGTTAAGACATTTTATTTGAGATTCTAGAGTATGAGGACCATCATCCAATACTACGTCCCATTTAGTATCTCCAAAAATTTCATCCAATTTATCATAATCATAACCGTCCATTTGATGAAATATGATATTGGGGGCTTGATGTCCATCTGCCCTCACTCTCACAAAAGGCTCAGTATCAATACCGTGAACATACGCGTTGGGAAAATAATGCCCTAACGCCTCCAATTCCCCGGAACCCCAGCACGAAACTCCTATCTCTAAAACCCTCTTTGCAGTAAGCTTTTTATGCTTTAAAAGAGGGCCATATAAGCCGTCATATTTATGATGAGTATGCTTGTCAGTACCTCCAATTAAAGTATATAATTCGGTTAAGGTTTTATCTTGCATTTAGATATTATCCCTCTTTTTGTTTGGCTTCAACTTGCTCCTTAATCCATTTATAGGTTTTTGCTAGGCCATCTTTTAACGGGTAATTTGGGGCCCAATTAATTTTTTCTTTTATTAGCTTATTATCGGAATTTCTTCCTGCTACACCTAGAGGACCGTCTATATGGTTTTTATTAAGTGTTTTATTTCCTATTTCACACGCGTAGTCAACAAGCTGATTTATTGTTACCATTTCATCAGAACCAATATTTACTGGACCGATAAAATCCGAATCTACGAGCCGGCGAATTCCTTCAACACACTCATCAACATATAAAAAGCTCCGGGTTTGCTTACCGTTACCCCATATTTCAATTTCATTATTATCTGCTTCAATAACCTTTCTACAGATAGCAGCTGGAGCTTTTTCTCTACCACCGTTCCATGTACCTAGAGGGCCAAATATGTTGTGAAATCTTGCTACTCTAACAGGAATCTTGTAATTTCTATTGTATGCTAAGTACAGCCTTTCACTGAATAATTTTTCCCAACCGTACTCTGAATCTGGGTCAGCCGGATAAGCAGAAGCTTCTTCACAGTTTGGATTATCAGGGTCTAATTGGTTATGTTCCGGATACATACAGGCACTGCTGCTATAGAATATCTTTGTTTTATTAACATTTTTACTCTCATTCAGCTCTCGTACAGCATTTAAAATGTTTAAATTAATGGTAGCGGAATTATGCATAATATCTGCATCATTTTCCCCAGTAAAAATAAAGCCAGCGCCGCCCATATCTGCAGCTAGCTGATATATTTCGTCAAATGGTATCCTGTATTGGTCAGGCACGCTTTTATAAAAATTTCCCTGCGCTCCGTCAAATCGAACTGCTCGGTTACAATTTTCTTGGCTTCTAAGATCAGCAACATTACCAGAAATAAATTCGTCTGCTTCGGTTTTATTGTATTCAGGTTCTTTAAGATCCACACCACGAACCCAATAACCTTCTCTTTTTAACCTTGATACTAGATGATTACCTATAAATCCACCAGCACCTAACACTAGAGCGTTTTTCATATTAACTATTATACCAATTTTAAGAATTAATCAACCATATATTTATCTGATGGAACAGAAGGCCACCTGACTACTATTAAATCTGTATCTTCTAAAAAAGTTACCTCAGAGATTTCATTAGGGTGGTAAATAAACATAAAACCGTCGGTAAAATGCCGTTCTCGTTGTACTTGATGATCATTAACAACCATAGAGCCAGATACAACATATGTTAACTCTGTTGTTACTTTATGTGTATGTCGCTGACCGACTGTCCCCTTTTTATGGTGTTGGTGACCTACTTCAAAAAACGGATTTTTGATTCCAGGTATCCTTGAGTCCAACTGTTTTATTAAATACGAGTTCTTCAGACTCACTATCTCTACAAAAGTAGCCCTCTCGTTCAAACTGATAGGATTGTTCAACTTTTGCAGCTGATAAACTTGGCTCTATAAATCCATTTTTTATTTCTAGAGAGTTTGGGTTAATTGAAGATGACAAGTCATCAAAGTTAGATGGATTTGATTCTAAAAAAAGGCGATCATATATTCTAAATTCAGCACTATGAGCTTTGCTAGATTCAACAAAATGAATTACTCCCTTAACTTTTCTTCCATCCGATGGGTTTTTACCTAGCGTCTCTGAGTCATAAGTACAGTAAACTATTTCAACATTACCATCTTTATCGCTCTCAAAATGAGTGGCTTTGATAACGTAAGAATTTCTAAGACGTACCTCTTTATTTATTGCTAGTCGTTTGTATTTATTATTTGGTGCTACTTCTAAAAAGTCTTCTTTATCAATATATATTTCACGACTAAAAAAAATCTCTCTAGTTCCCATCTCTTCATTTTGAGGGTGAACAGGGGCTTTAAGGGATTCAATTTTACCTTTAGGATAATTCTCAACTACTAGTTTTATTGGATTAATAACAGCCATTGAGCGAGGGGCGGAATTATTTAGATCATCCCTAATTGACGATTCTAAAATTGAAATATCCGTTAAGCTATTTACTTTTGAAACACCAATTCGCTCACAAAAATCTCTTATTGAGGCAGCAGTATAACCCCTTCTTCGGAGGCCTGAAATAGTTGGCATTCTTGGATCATTCCAGCTATTGACATGATTATTATCTACTAAGAGCTTTAACTTTCTTTTGGATGTAGTTGCATACTCTAGATTTAAGCGAGAAAATTCGTATTGATGAGGCCGATTAAGAGTATTAAATTTATCTAAATTTTCCAGAGTCCAATCATAGATCCTTCTATTATCTTGAAATTCTAGAGTACACAAAGAGTGAGTTATGCCCTCGATAGCATCGCCTAGACAATGAGCAAAATCATACATGGGATAAATACACCAATCATCATTTGTTTGATGATGTGTTTCAAAACGAATGCGGTAAAGAGTAGGATCACGCATACACATAAAACTTGAAGACATGTCAATTTTAGCTCTAAGAACGCACTCTCCTGCTTTAAAATCACCTAATTTCATTTTTCTAAAGAGTTTAAAGTTTTCTTTAATGTCTGTATTACGATATGGACTATTTTCCCCAGGTTGTTTAAGAGTTCCTCGGAATTTTCGGGTTTCATCACTATTTAAAAAGCAAACATATGCTAAGCCCTTGGAAATTAGCTCTTCAGCACATTGGTAAAATATATCAAAGTAACTTGAGCTAAATTTAACCTCACTATCCCAATTAAATCCCAACCATTTAACATCTTTTTTGATAGAATTAACATATTCAATATCTTCTTTAGTAGGGTTAGTATCATCAAATCTTAAATTACAATACCCACTATATTCTGATGCGGTTCCAAAGTTTAGACAAATAGATTTTGCATGACCAATATGAAGGTAGCCATTAGGTTCTGGCGGAAACCGGGTTTTAATACTCGAATGTTTCCCAGAGGCAAGGTCTTTATTGATAACATTCTGAATGAAGTTGGTGGACCTTTCTTCTTTATTTTGAGAATTCATTTATAACAATTCTAATAGTAGTTGAAGATTTTCAAATTATATCATTAAAAGCTAAAATTAATATGCCACGCTTATATACGAAGGACGTTGTAAAATAGCTCAAAATTACTAAACATTAAAAAATGAAAATTGCCGTTGTTGGAATGGGTTATGTTGGTCTCTCTAATGCTCTTCTTTTTGCTCAAAATCATGAAGTTGTTGCTTTAGAGGTTGATGCTAAAAAAGTAACTATGCTTAATAATCAGAATTCCCCCATTATTGATAATGAAATTGAAAATCTCCTTAAAAGTAATAAAATTAATTTTAGAGCAACTCTCGATTCAGAAGATGCTTATGAAAATTCAGATTTTGTAATCATAGCTACACCAACTGATTATGATACAGATACAAATTTTTTCAACACTTCAACTGTTGAGGAGGCTTTGGAAGAGGTTATTTCAATCAATCCTAAAGCTATTGTAGTAATAAAATCTACTGTACCTGTTGGTTTTACAAATAAAATCAAATCAAAGCTTAATTTTAATAATATTATTTTTTCTCCCGAGTTTTTAAGGGAGGGTAGTGCATTATTTGATATTTTGAATCCATCGCGGATTATCATTGGTGAAAAATCTGAACGCTCAAAAAAGCTTGCCACTCTATTTGTAGAGGGAGCTAGAAAAAAGAATCCTAATGTGATTTATATGGGCTCTTCAGAGGCAGAGGCTGTCAAGTTGTTTTCAAATACATATTTGGCTATGAGAGTAGCATTTTTTAATGAGCTTGATTCTTATGCTGAAACTCATGGTCTTGATACAAGGCAGATTATTAATGGTGTTGGGTTAGATTCTCGTATTGGAAAACACTACAATAACCCTTCTTTCGGATATGGTGGTTATTGTTTACCAAAAGATACTAAGCAGTTAAGAGCAAATTATGAAAATATTCCTAATAGCTTAATCACTGCAATAGTTGATGCAAACTCAGTACGCAAAGATCATATTGCAGATTCTATTATTAAGATGAAGCCCAAGGTTGTCGGTGTCTTTCGCCTTATTATGAAAAGTGGCTCAGATAATTTTCGATCTTCATCAATCCAGGGAGTCATGAAAAGGATTAAAAGTAAGGGAATTAAGGTTATTATTTACGAACCTTCTTCCCAAGAAACGCATTTCTTTAATTCTAGAATAGTTTATGACTTAGAGCAATTCAAGCAAGAGGCAGATTTAATTATTGCTAATCGAATGACAAATGAGATTAAAGATATTGCTCAAAAAGTTTACACACGCGATTTATTTAATTCTGATTAATAAACATATATGAAAATTTTGGTTACAGGAGCAGCTGGATTTATTGGTTCAGCATTGACGATGAGATTGCTAGATCGAGGGGATCAAGTAGTTGGAGTAGACAATCATAATGATTACTATGACCCCTCTTTAAAGGAGGCTAGGCTTGCCCGATATTGTAATAATAAGATGTATACCCATATTCGATTAGATATAAGTCAAGCGCAAGATGTAAGTAGGGTATTTGATGAATATAATTTTGATGCTGTCGTTAACCTGGCTGCTCAAGCAGGTGTAAGGTATTCTATTAAAAATCCCATGGCTTACATAAATAGTAATATTATTGGATTTCTAAATATTTTAGAAGGCTGCAGAGATAATGATATTAAACATTTAGTATACGCTTCAAGTAGTTCAGTTTATGGGGCAAACACTAAAATGCCTTTTTCAGTTAGTGATAATGTAAATCACCCTATGAGTCTATATGCAGCTAGTAAAAAAGCAAATGAATTAATGGCGCACTCATACAGTCACCTATTTAATCTTCCAACTACAGGACTAAGATTTTTTACTGTATATGGGCCCTGGGATAGGCCAGATATGGCTTTACAAAAATTTGCTAAAGCGATAATGTCTGGTAATAAAATTCAAGTCTTTAATTATGGTAATCACCTAAGAGACTTTACTTACATCGATGATATTATTGAAGGCATTTTAAGAATTGTGGATAAGCCAGCACAAGCTAACTCAAAGTGGGATTCAGGAAATCCAGACCCATCTTCTTCTTTAGCACCTTGGCGCATTTACAATATAGGCAATAACTCACCTATTAAATTACTTGATTATATAAAAGCTATAGAGAATTCTTTAGGCATAAAAGCTGAAAAAGAGCTACTTCCAATTCAGCCTGGTGATGTGCATGATACATTTGCAGATGTTGATGGCTTAATTAAAGATTTTGATTATAAGCCCCTTACCCCAATAAGTAAGGGTGTAGATAATTTTTCAAAATGGTTTAAAGATTACTATGACAACTAAAAATTAATAATTTTTTAGATTGGCTTTTTGAGCCAAGAAAGAAATTTGCCTTTGAATTCTCTCTCTCTTATTTACATGCTACGAATTCAGTAAGTACTTCATCAGTAGCGTTGTTTGCAAGATTAGCTCCTAGGATGCAACTTTCTGAAAAAGTGATCTACTTTTCAGCATATGATGAGGATGATAATAATATCGATATTTCATTAATACTTAAAAAATATGAAGAACTTACTAGTTTCTTGAGTAGTCATCGTCAAGTCTAATAATATCATCCTCTCCTAAATAACTACCAGTTTGAATTTCAATAACTTCTAGTGGCGAGTTTTTTGAATTTTCTAAGCGGTGAATTGCGCCTTGAGGGATGTAAGTTGACTGATTTTTTTCTAAAGAAAAAACTTTATCTCCACATGTTACCAGCGCAGTTCCTTTGACAACAACCCAGTGCTCAGAGCGAAATTTATGTTTTTGTAAAGATAATTTTGACTTAGGGTTTACAGTTATTCTCTTTACCTGGAAGTTTTCTCCAAAATCGATTGAGTCATAATTTCCCCAAGGTCTATAAACTTTTCTATGACTATTCGATTCCGAGCGATTTTCCTTGTTAAGTATATCAACAATAAGTTTGATACTTTGGGTATTGCTTTTATTTGCAACTAATAGAGCATCTTGGGTATCTATAATAGCTATTTCTGATAATCCAATTACTGAAACTAAGCGACTTGAACTATGAATATATGAATTTTTAACGCCAGTTAATATTACATCACCTTCACTTACGTTATTATTAGCATCTTTAGGCTTGGCTTCCCACAAAGAAGGCCAAGAACCAATATCACTCCATTTAGCATCTAAAGGGACCACAACTCCCTTTTTAGTTTGTTCCATGACTGCATAATCAATAGAGATATTTTTACAGTTATTAAATTCTTCTTCATTTAGTCTAATAAAGTCAAAATCTTTTAGTGGTTTTTTAATAGATTTTTTACAAGAGTTTAAAATTTTTGGTTCAAAATGCTTTAATTCCTCTAAAAAACTTGAAGCTTTGAACATAAACATTCCAGAATTCCACAAATATTGACCAGAATCTATATATTTTTTAGCAACTTCTTCACTCGGTTTTTCCTTGAAAGATTTTATTTTATAAGAGTCAGCATCTTTTCTATTTAAAATTTCAATATAACCATATCCAGTTTCAGCCTTAGTTGGTACAACTCCAAATGTTACTAATTTTCCTTGTTTTGCAAACTTTTCAGCAACAATTATAGATTTGTGAAAGGCTTTTATATCTTCAATGAGGTGATCAGCTGATAATACGAGAATAATTGGATCTTCAAAGTTACTTAATAGCTGAAGGGAGGCAAGAGTAATTGCTGGAGCTGTATTTTTTCCATTCGGTTCTAGGATAATTCCATTATTTTGTTTATCAATTTCACGAAGCTGTTCTGCGGCAATAAACCGATGCTCTTCATTACAAATGATTAAAGGATTTTCTATTTCTTTTGGAAGTCTTAATATTGTATCTTGAAAAAGAGTTGTTTTATTAACTAGATTTAAATATTGCTTAGGATAAAGTGCTCTAGATAGTGGCCATAACCTTGTGCCGCTTCCACCAGATAAAATAACAGGAATAATCATGAGTTTATTTTTCCATTTTTAATTACTATATTAATACTAAAAGTGTTAAATATAACTATATTTGAATCAGGAAGATTGCTTTGAAAGTATAGGGCTAAATTGCCTCCAATAAAACCAGCTCCACCAGTAATAAGAATATTTTTTTTATTAAAACTTGTGTCGCTATAAATCATAACTTCTAATGTAAAGCATTATTAACTCTATTCGTTATTATATAGTTAGGGCTTAAGGTTAGTTGGTTATCATAAGATCAATTTTAGTGATCTAGGCAATATGTATAATTGCCCAAGATTTAATTAGCTTCATTATTTCTAGATTCCTAGTTCATATGATTAATGACCCTGTAAAATAATTTTTAAGTTTTTATTCTTCTAACTTTAAATTAATTAGCTGATAAAAATTATTTTTGATATGGGAATTTTTATGAAGAAAGATAAAGTTGCTTTGATTACTGGAATTACTGGCCAAGATGGTTCATATCTTGCTAGTTTTCTTCTTGATAAGGGTTATGAAGTTCATGGGATAAAGCGCCGCTCTTCATCCTTTAACACTGAAAGAATTGATCATCTATTAGATCAATATGGTTTTGATGAAAAAAATGCTAAGTTTTTTCTTCATTATGGTGACTTATCAGATTCACTAAGTTTAGTGAGGGTTATGCAATTAATTCAACCTGATGAGATTTATAATTTAGGAGCTCAATCTCATGTTGCTGTTTCTTTTGAAACTCCTGAATATACAGCTGATACAGTTGGGCTTGGGGCCCTTCGTATACTTGAAGCAATTCGTATATTAGGCTTTGAGAAAAAAACTCGTTTTTACCAAGCCTCTACTTCAGAATTATATGGTGAAGTTTTGGAAGTTCCTCAATCTGAAACAACTCCATTTAATCCAAGATCACCATATGCAGCTGCTAAACTTTATGCTTATTGGATTACAATTAACTATCGAGAAGCATATGGAATATATGCTTGTAATGGAATTTTATTTAATCATGAGTCTCCAGTTCGTGGTGAAACATTTGTAACTCGAAAAATTACTATGGCACTTGCAGCGATTCATTTAGGCACAAAAGAAAAATTATATCTTGGTAATTTGAATGCAAAGCGTGATTGGGGACATGCTAAGGATTTTGTAGAAATGCAATGGCTAATGCTTCAACAAGAACATCCAGAGGATTTCTGTATTGCTACAGGTGATCAATACTCAGTTCGTGATTTCGTTAACATTGCGTGGGAAGGTATAGGTAAAAAAGTTGAATGGCAGGGCGAAGGTGTTAATGAGAAAGGTTATGATGTAGACTCAGGCAAAATTATTGTAGAGGTTGACTCCCAATACTTTAGACCAACTGAGGTTGACACTCTTTTAGGAGATGCTTCAAAAGCTAAAGAGAAACTAGGCTGGGAACCAACATGTACTTTTAAAGAGCTTGTGAATGAAATGATGCAGAATGATCTAAAGATTGCTACTCAAGTTAAATTAGTTAAAAGTCATCGAGATAAATCTTTTGAAAATAACTAATTAACTTATGCCTATGAAGCTTAACTCGAAGATTTATATTGCAGGCCATAATGGAATGGTTGGATCTGCAATCTTAAGGAATTTGAGTTCTCGAGGTTTTAACAATATCATAACTAGAAATCATTCAGAGCTTGATCTTACTAATCAAAAATCTGTAGATGAGTTTTTTGTTGAGCAAAAACCTGAGTATGTTGTTTTAGCAGCTGCGAAGGTTGGTGGTATTTATGCCAATAATAAATTTCCAGCTGAATTTATATATATAAATATGATGATTGAGTTTAATGTTATGCACTCATCCTATAAAGCTAGAGTAAAGAGGCTCCTTTTTTTGGGTAGTACTTGTATTTATCCCAGGCAAGTTGAGCAACCTATGAAGGAAGATGCTATTTTAACAAATGTTTTAGAGCCTACTAATGAACCGTATGCTATTGCAAAGATAGCAGGAATAAAGATGTGTGAATCATATAATAGGCAATATGCTACTGATTTTCGTTCAGTTATGCCTACTAATCTTTATGGTATATATGATAATTTTCATCCAAAAAACTCTCATGTAATTCCTGGGCTTATTCGTCGCTTTCATGATGCTAAGGTTAATAATGATTATGAAGTTAAGGTTTGGGGAAGTGGTAATGCATTGAGAGAATTTCTATATGTAGATGATATGGCGGATGCTTCTCTATTTGTTCTAGAGTTAAATAAAAAAACATATGACTCTAATACTAAGCCAATGAATTCACATATCAATGTTGGTACAGGTAAAGACATAACAATTAAGGAAGTAGCGCAAACTATAAAAAAAATAGTTGGATATAAAGGTAAATTATCATTCGATACTTCAAAGCCAGATGGCGCACCTCGTAAACTTATTGATGTTTCTCGTTTATCTAAAATGGGCTGGAAATATAATATTTCTTTTGAAGAGGGTCTTAAGAAAACATATGAATGGTATTTAAAACAATGATTTAATTTTTATATATAACAATTACTGTCATTAAGGAATTACTTAAAAATATAATTTTTGTTAGAACTTGAATGAACAAATAAATATAAAATAAAATTAAGTTTTAAAAGGTCTACTAAACAATGTCAAACATTACTAATTTTTTATATTATGATTAACTCTAAGAAAAATCCTCTTTTATCCCTAATTTTCAAAACTAGTAAAGGCTTTTAATCCAAATATGTTTTCTAAATTTTCCCCTGCGCTTGATGATACTAAGATTACAATATCCTTATCTTACTATAATGATGGTAACCATTTAGAGCAGCAACTTTCTGCATTTAATAAATACCCTTCAAATATTAAAATTCAAATTATAGACGATGGTTCTCAAGAAGACCCAATCACTAATCATTTGAATATTATTTCTAAAAAGATTGATGTTTTTAGAATAATAGAGGATATTCCATGGAATATTCCTGGCTCTAGAAATCTTTCTGCTACTGTTGCAACAACTCCATGGTTGCTTATATTAGATATGGATCAAATTTTCACGCTAGAAAATACATTAAAAATTTTAAAATTACCTTTAAGAGATTTATATGAATTTTATTCATTTAATAGAAAAATTGGAGAATCTAATAAATTTACCGCAGGCACAATGCTAGTATCAAGAAAAGCATGGTGGGAATGTGGAGGTTATGATGAGGATTTAGTAGGTAATTATGGACACAATGATCCATTATTTAGGGCTAAATTAAAACGAATAAATGCTTCAGAGAAGCAGCTTAAAAATATTTGGGCTACTCAAATTAATGCTGATTGTGCGCTAAATCGAGATGGATTAGATATCAATAAAGAGTTATTTAATGTGAAAAAAAATAAAGATATTCCTGATGAAAAACTTCGGTTTACTTGGAAAAAAATTAACTACAGGTGATATGTGAAAGTTTATGTATGCACAGCATTAATTGGAGACTATGATTTTTTATTGCCTGTTAACCAATATGAATATAATAAGAACTGGAATTTTATTTGCTATTCTGATAAAAAAAGAAATATAAAAGGATGGGAATTTCGAGAGTTACCAGAACAAACTTCTGGACTAAGTGTTTTTTTAAAAAGTAGATATATCAAAGTTTTTTGTGAATCTATTGATGATAACCCTGGAATATACATATATATTGATGCCAACATTCAGCTTCAAAAGAAGTTTATCTTTTTATATGAGCAATTTATAAAATCAAACTTATCATTGGGGTTATTTTCACATCCATATAGAAAAAATATTTTTGAGGAGTTTGAGGTTACCCTAAATAATAATAAGCTGAAAAATATAAATGAGTTAGCACATAATCAAATAGAAAAATACTCAGAAGACGTTAACTTCACCAAAACTAATCTACTTTTTGAAAATAATATGATTTTTAAAATATCTGGAGATATTAAAGTTAAGAAATTAATGAAACAATGGTGGGATGAATTAAAAAAGTGGCCATCAAGAGATCAGTTTTCTTTACCATATGTAGTATATAGAAGTGATTTAAAGTATTTTTTAACAGAGCTTGATAAAAGAAAAGATAATGATTATGTCTCTATACATGGACATAAAATGAAAAATTTTAGAGATGTGCATTCATTTATTTTCGCTAGACGAAAAAGGCTGCCTTATAGAATACTGCTCTTTTTTTGGCAGCCAGTTCATAGTGTTCTAATGAAATTTTCTCAATTAATAGGATAAGTATGAATAAAAAAATTTGGAATTATATTCGTCTCTGTGACTTACAAGCATCTTATCTTCTCTATGTTTTTGCCTTAATTATATTAAGTATTACTGAGCTTTTAAGTGTAGGAATAATTTTTCCAATTCTTGCAACTCTTATGAAAGAAGAGGTTGATATTAGTTCTTATGATTTTGAGTTTATCCATTGGCTTATTTCATTAAATCAAGAGACTATTTTAATAAGTGCAATTATTTTGTACATATTAAGAGCATTTTTCTCAATAATTTGCTCCTGGTACCAAGCTAAATTTGCCCAAGAAGCAATTGTTAGACTGTCGGAAAAAGTCTTTAATAATTACCTTAATTCTTCTGTTGACTACATTGAGGCTCAAAAAACTAGTGATATCATAAGGAAAGTCACTGGAACTATTTCTCAGGTCGTAAACAGTTATATCATTCAAATGACAGTTGTTTTATTCGAATTGATAACGCTTTCCTTATTAGTTTTGTTAGTTTTTTCATTAATTGGAACAGAGTTATTTATTGGTATAGTGTTCATACTTTTTTTTCTTGCCTTACTAACCAAGGCTATTAGTAAAGTCTTACAGCGTTTAGGAAGCAATAAAAGACTTGCAGAAGGAAGTAGGATTGAGTATGTTCATGAATTGACCGGAATGTTTAGAGAAATAACATATCTAAATATAGCAAGTTTTTTAAAAAACGACTTTAATCTTGCTTCTAAGAAATCTGGTAATGCATCAGTAATACAAATGACTTTAAGTGTTATTCCTAGAAATATTCTTGAGCTTACTATATTTTGTGGCTGCCTTGGTTTTTTATTAATTTTAAGTGCAAAAGATGGAGATCTTATAAAATATATCCCAACTACAGGAACAATTATGTTTGCTTTATTGAGACTTGCCCCTTCAATAAATAAAATAAATCAAGGTTGGCAAAACTATCATTTTTCAACCTCCTTTATAAATGAGCTTGATATTGAACTTGATGATAGTAGATTTGTTAATTTAGAAAAAAATAAAAATTCAAATGCAAAAATTAACTTTAGTAGTTTGACTGTTAGCAATTTAAAGGTTCAAAGGTCTGAAAATATTTTAGGCCCATGGTCACTTGAGCTTAATAAAGGGGAGTGGCTTTCTATTGAAGGTACAACTGGAGTTGGGAAGTCGACTTTAATGGATGCTATTATGGGGTTTGCACTAATTAAAAGTGGAGATATATTACTAAATAATAAGTCAATTTTAAGTCAACACTACTCTTTTTATAATATAGTTGGATTTGTCCCTCAAAGTGTTCATTTATTAAATAGATCATTAAAGGAAAATATAGTTCTATACTCTAATGATATTTCAGATGAAGAGTATAGAAAAGTTCTTAGCATTTGCTGTCTAGGTGATTTGGATTTTAGAATTGATCTGAAAGGACAGACAACTCTTGATAATTCTGGTATTTCTGGTGGACAAAGACAAAGAGTTGGGATAGCTCGAGCTTTAATTACTAATCCTAAAATTCTATTTTTAGATGAGTCGACTGCTGGATTAGATGCGAAGATTCAAGAAGAAGTTTTGCTCAACATTAGACAAGAGTATCCTAGTTTAAGTGTATTGATGATTACTCACTCTGAGCATGCATCTGGTTTTTGTGATCGAAAAATTACCTTAAAGTGAATACTCAATATGCTAAAAAAATTTCTGTTGTTATGGCAATTCATAACGGGCAAGAATATCTTGTTGAGCAGATTGAAAGTATTAAATCCCAACTTTTGTTGCCAGATGAAGTAATTTTTGTAGATGATGCATCTAATGAAGATCCTTCGCAACTTATCCAAGATACTTTAAAAGGATCATTAATTAAATTCACTATTTTAAAAAATAAAAAAAATATGGGGGTTAACTTTACTTTTAGACGTGGCGTCAAAGCCGCAAAGGGAGATATTATTTTTTTTTCAGATCAGGATGATATTTGGTTAAATTCAAAAATCAAGACAGTTGTTAGTTTTTTTAAATCTAATCCTATGGCTTCAGTTTTGATAAATGACTGTACTTTTTTAAGGGATGGAGAAGTGTCTTCAGGCAAAACAAAAGCTAAAGCTATTTTGGACTATAGCGGGACTAATGATTATTTTGTGGCAGGCTGCTGTACTGCTTTTGACAAAATTATCTTAAGTGCTATTGAAAAAGGCTTGTATGACAATCTTAACTATGATGACCAGGTACATATGATTGCAAGATCTTTAGAGCGACGATTTTTTATTAATGAACCGCTTCAATTATATCGCCGACACATGAATAACCATTCATTAATTCCACAAAATGATGGGGTAAAGCCTACATTAAGAGGTAAGTATAATAATAAGTTAATGCATGAGTTTGTTAATTTTTTCTTTATTGACTTGCTAATTATGGATCCTAAAGAATTAGCAGACCATAATAATAAAATAAAGTTATTAAAAAATAATTTTAATCAAGTTTGGGTTAAGCATTCTCAATTAGTTGAACTAGTTGTTACTATTGTAGAAACTTCGAATAAAAAATCTTTAATTTATACAAATATATTCAATGGTGTAATTTATAGAGTCATTTTTGGATATTACTTTATCAAAGTTATTAAGTTTTTTAAAAGCATTAAGTAACCCTCTTTTAACGTTTTAATTGTATAAAATCTTCCACTAGTTTAACGTTTTTTGAATAGGAGATAATTTTGAAAATTTTAGTTACCGGCTGCGCTGGAATGATAGGTACTCAGTTCTCAGAATTATTGATGAAATCGGGCATATCTGTTGTTGGGTGTGATAACTTTGCGAGAGGCACAAAAGAAAATCTCCATTATTTAGAACAACTATCTGAAAGTAATGAAGTGAGCTTTGAGTTTCATGAGTTAGATTTAATAAATGGACTACCTCAGAACTTGTTAAAAGGGGTTGATACTGTTGTTCATCTTGCAGATGTAGTGGGCGGCATAATGTATGTTTTTGATAACCAGCTTGATGTTTTTAATCTGAGTGTAACTATAGATGCAAATGTTGTTAGGGCGGTTGCCAATAGTAATGTTAAAAAATATATTTATGCTGGAACTGCATGTAGTTTTCCTCAGGAACTTCAAAATAGTACAGATAGCATGCTTTATGAAAAAGATAAGTTTCCAGCTCACCCAGAGTCTGCTTATGGTTGGGGAAAATTAGTTGGAGAACTTCAAACTACTTACCTTAATGAAAGCAAAATGGCCTCAACGGTTGGGGCTAATGTTATTTTTCATAATGTTTATGGTCCTTGGTGTGATTTTGATCTTAATACATGTCAAGTAATTCCTGCATTAATTAGAAAGGCTTCTGCATTATCTGGTGACCAAAGTTTAGAAGTATGGGGTGGTGGTGACCAAGCAAGGTCATTTATAAATTCTTACGATATATCAAAATTTTTATTAAAAATGGTTACAAGTGAAAGCTCACTAAGGGCTTTTAATGGAGTTCAATTGGGCAGTGAATATGGTACAACAATTAATGATTTAGCAAAATTAATTCTTAAAGAAGCTGGAAAAGATATAAATGCAATAACTCATATTAATCCAAATTTTAGAGGAGATATTGGTCGAATTCCAGATCTTTCATTGGCCCGCAAATTAGGCTTTAACCAAGAAATTGATATTCACAAAGGAATTAAAAGTCTTTTTCAATGGGCCAAGACTCATGACAAGATCTAAAATTCGAATCATATACCTGACTAAGCCATATAAGAATTATAATTCTGCAGGTTATCAGTATGAATTTATTAAATATATTCAAATATTTTTTGAAGTCAAGATCATTGAATGTCATCTTGCCTATCTTCCTGAGCATATGCAAACTAATTCGAAAGTGTTAAAAAGTACTTTGGATAAAATCATTAATGATTATGATTTCCTTATATTTGGCCATCATTGGCTTGGAGATCACCCAACTGAAAATATAGTCCCTTTAGGGTTAGATTTTCTGGCAGATCTAAATATCAAAAAAATAGCAGTTTTAAATAAAGAGTGGATACGACTTGCAGATAAAATCAAGTATATTAATTTTTTAGGTTGTAAGCATTTAATTTCTCATCACCCTGGAACTAGTAAGCTAATAAAAGATAATCTTCTGCCAACCAAAATTAAAATAATTACTGCAATTTTTGGCATTGATAGTGAAAAATGGAGCTTGAATATTGATCATAGTCAAAAAAAATATGATTTATTTTTTTCTGGTATTCTGCATAATCCTTTATGGCCAAATGAGGATCAAGCACTTAGAATAGGGATTGAGGATATTTTATTTCATAAACTTGGAAAAGTAAGATTATTACCAAAATATCCAAAAATCTATTGGAATTCGTTTACTGGGTCAAAATTAGTAGATCTCTTGAATCGTTACAAAAGACTTGATACAAAAAATTATTTTGATATTATGGCTAAATCACATGTTGTTCCAGTAACTCTTTCAATGGGGATAATTTCTCCAAGACTTTTTGAGGCGCTAGCTTCTGGAGCAGTTCCACTAGTTGATAAGTCTGATACTTATAAGATAATTGATAATCTTGAAAGTCATGTTGTATTTTTTGATAAGAATCTTAAGGGCTTTAAAGATAGCTGGAGTGATGCAATTAATTTATCAAAAAATCCAAAAACTATTATTCAAAATCGAGAGTTTGTATTTGATAATCATTCATGGGAATGTCGCTTTTCCTCCTTACAAGAAAAACTAGAATTAATTTCTCATTAGTTATACTGTTATTTTTTTTGAGGTGAATTATGTTTTTTTATTGTTATTATTCCCTTTGAAGGCTATATATTTATGATAATGAGGTAGCTCAAAATGTGTATCATTCAATACTTTAATTTAGATCATATAAATACTTATGCCACTTCAAAAAAGCGCCTTACCAATTGTTGATGAAGAAATCTCTTTATTTGTAAACAAAACACATAAAAATGCGTCGCTTACTAAAATCCTAACTTCTGAAACTTTGAATAATGAGTTTTTGGATAATTACTTTAATTGGCTGAAGAGTTCTGAACTTGTTCAATATAAAGGGATAGATGAATTTGACCAAAAATCATATATTCACGGGAGTGTGCAAGGGTTTGATTTTTTTTATGCAGAGTTTTCACAAAGAAGGTTTAGATGCTTTAAAGGTGACTTTGTTTATCATGCCTTAAGTTGGAGAAATAATTATAGTTATATTTTTTTAGATGATGAGGATCTGGATAAAAATGATGCTGTAGTTATCTCACTTCCTTTTTCTGATAGTGGGTCAATTCATCCAAGAACAATTGAGATTCTTAAGAAGTGTGAGGAATTAAATATTCCAGTTTTAATTGATTGTGCCTATATAAATTTATCTGGAGAGTTGTTAGTTGACCTTAGCTATAAGTGTATTCATTCTGTCTGTTTTAGTTTAAGTAAAGCCTTTTTCTCTATTAATAGGCTGAGGGTTGGTTTAAGACTCAAAAGAAAGTTTAATGATGACCCGGTAGATGTTTTTAACTCTTTGAGTATGATTAATAATTATGGAGCATTTATGGGTAATGAGCTCATAAAAAACTTTAGTCCAGATTTTAATTATCTAAAGTATTCTAAAAAGCAAAAAGAGGTATGTGTGAAAAATGATTTGACTCCATCAAAGTGTGTAATTTTTGGCCTAGGTGGCGAGAAATACAAAGATTATAATCGTGGCGGTGCGTTCAATAGGGTTTGCTTGTCAGAAGTACTAGTATAATTACAATAAATATTAATTAATGAGCATAAAATTGAAAGAAAGCGCATTGGAAATAAATACTCTTTACCCAAGTTTAACTAAAGATCAGGGAAGTGATTTAATGTTTTTGTGCAGAATAGTTACTGATTTTAAGCCGCTAATTGAACTTTGTAATCAAAAAATAAACACTGATGAGCATAAAAATTATTTTATATCGCATCACGAATCTGATGATCCTCACTATAACAAAAGGACACAGGAGTTTATAGATAATGGATATGTCCATGGTACAAATGAGTTTTATCAAGTTTTTTGTCATCAATTTTCTGATATCTTTGAGAAATTTAAAAAAGCATCTGGTCTTATCAATGCTGTGTCTAGTTTTTTGATTCAGCCTGCTGGAAATGTTATTGGCTGGCATCAAGATACCTTTGTGACTTTTAGGAAAAAACATAAAGAATCCGAATTACTAATATATCGTTATATGATGATGGTTGAAGATTCTCAACCTGGACATTATTTTTCAGCTGGTAATCAAACTATTTCTAGTTGGAAACAAGGAGATATTTTTTATTGGGAGCCTAACATGTTTCATTGTGGTGCTAATGCAGGTATCCAAAGAAAAATTACTCTAAATATTACAGGCTTTGCTGGCGAAAATTGTTTGCACAATACAAGCCTTGGTAAAACAATAATAATTTAACTAAAATAATAAAAACTCATGAAAAAAACTATATCTATTAAAACAGACAAGTTGTTTACTAATATAACCTCTGAGATTCAAAATTCTTGCTCAGAATGGGGTGGAAGTGGAATTGTTAATGTCTTCCAAAGGCATACGACATCTGCAGTTAGAATATTAGAGGATGAGTTACTTCATCATGTTGATGTAAGGTTTTGGTTGGATAAGTATTTGCCAAAAAATAAACCAGACAATAGGCGGTATATGCATGATTTAATTTCTTTAAGAAATGATGTTGATGCTGATGAAAGAATAAATGCATACTCTCATATGAGGAGCCTTTATTTTAATACTTCTGAAACTATCCCTGTAGAAAAAGGGAAGTTAATGCTGGGACAATGGCAAGATATCTTTTTTATAGAGCTTGATCCTGGTAATGATGCTAATTCAAATAGGGATAGAGAGATTATCTGTACTTTTATAAAAGAGTAATGAAGTTTTTTGTAATAATAAAAGAAAATTCTGAGAGACTTCCTAATAAAAATTTTCTTCAACTAAATGGCTCCCCATTATATGAGCATTTATTGGCAGAATTAAAAGGTCAAAAGGTTTATGTAGATACTGATAGTGATGAAGTCTTTGATAATTTGCTTCTTAGTGAGATTGAGTGCTATAGAAGAAAAAAGCATTTTGTTGAGTTAGAGAATGATAGTAGTTTTGGCGTAAGTCCAGTTTTATTAATGGTAGAAAACTTCTTAGATAATTATGTTAAAGATGATAATGAAATAATTGTTACGCCCCATGTTACTTCTCCCTTTATTAAACTATCAACAATTTTAGATGCTAGCAAAATGCTTAAATCAGGATATGATAGCGTACAGGCGTGCACTGAGCATAATGAGTTTACTTATTTTCAAGGCCATCCAGTAAATTTTAACCATGATGTTGTTCAAAAAACACAAGATCTGGAGCCTATAATTATGGGTAATGGGGCTTTTTTTATTTTTACAAAAAAAACATTTAAGAAATATAAAAATAGAACTGGTGAAAAGCCATTTTTTTATCCATTAGCTTTTCCAGAGTCTATTGAAATTGATAATAAACAAGATTTTGAATTAGCAAAGGCGGTTATCCATGTTAAATAAATTACAAATTCTAGATGTAACTTTGCGTGATGGTGGGCATACTTGTGATTTTGATTGGCCTATGGAGTTTGCCCAGGAGTATTATGATTTGATGTGCCAGTTAGGAGTTAGCTATGTGGAATTAGGCTACTGGAAGCAAAGTGCAAAAAGTCAAAATAGATTTTATAAATTAAACCAAGATACTGTTAATGAAATTACAGGAGGTAAAGGTAAGAAAAATGTGTCTGTCATGATTGATTATCATTATTGCAGTAAAGATTTAAATGATTACCCTACTGATAGTCAAGATGAAATTAAATTGATCAGAATGACTGCACGAAAAGATATGATTAATGATGCCCTTGAATTTGCTATTAAATTGAAAAAACATACAAATTTAGGCGTTTCATTTAATATTTTTAATATAACAACCTATACTGATGATGAATTAAATGCTGTTTTAGATAAAGTCCTTATGGCTGATTTTGAGTATGTCTATATGGCTGATACTCATGGACATCTTGATTTAAGTGTAGATATTGATAGATACGAAATGAAATTTAAAAGAATCAAGGATGCTGGGCAAAAAACTGGGTTCCACTTGCATGACCATACTGGTAAAGCTTATATGAACTATCTAAAGTGTCTTGAAAGCCCGTATATAGATTCGTGTGATACTTCAGTCATGTCATTAGGGAAGGGTGCGGGTAATTTAAAATTAGAAAATGTAATTAGTAATGATAAGGCAATGATTCTAAACGAATTCATATTTAAGCACTATGATTCTCTTTTTAAAAAAACTGTTAGTCCATACTACATTGTTACTGGAAGATACGGAATTACAGATAATTATGCTTCACAGGCACAAAAAATGAATGTACCTATGGGTATTTTTATTAAATTTTGCTCAACGATTACTGGCCTATTTGTTGATAATTTTGATAAAAAACTTCTAGAAAAATTTATTGAATGAATATTCTTATTACAGGAGTTAGTTCTGGACTTGGACAATCCTTAATGAGGGCCTTTATAAGAAAAGGTGATTCTGTATTTGGACTAAGTAGGAATAAGGTGGATGAGTGTCATCATGTTTGTTGTGATTTAGCAGATTTAAATTTAATTGAAGAAAAACTTAATCAACTACTAGTTGATATTAGGCAAATAGACATAGTTATACTGAATGCAGGAATACTTGGTGATATAAAAACTATTGATAATTGGACTATTGCAGACCTTAATGAAATCATGAATATTAATGTTTGGTCAAACAAGGTTATTCTGGATTGGTTATTAAAAAATAAAAAAATTAGCCAGGTTATAGCTATTTCTTCTGGAGCAAGTATTCATACTTATAAGGGGTGGAGTGGTTATTCGCTCAGTAAGACTGCCTTAAAAATGCTAATGGAAATTTATTCTAAAGACTTTGAAGGTGGTCAATTTATATCAGTAGCACCAGGTTTAGTTGATACCCCAATGCAAGATTATCTTTGTAATAAAGTTAATGAAAAGCAATATCCAGTTACTAAAAAATTTATTGCTGCTAGAAAAGATGGCTCCATGAAAAGTCCAGATAAAATAGCAGAAAAGTTTATAGAGCATCTATCCCAATTTAAAAATCTAGAAAATGGATCTTATATAGACTTCAGAGATATCACTTGATATTTGAAAGAAGTAATATATTTTTTCATTAGTTGAAATTTTAATTAGAAGTGCATTGACATGAAAATTGCTGTTGAATTAACTAGTATTCTACAAGTATTATTTGCCTTATCTTTATTAAAGAAGCTTGGTAATCCTGAGGAAGATTTGAGTATTGATTTCATTTATTTGAATAACCATGTAAATGATAATACAATACAATCAACAAAAAATATAATATCTAAGTTTAACTTCAACTCAAGCTATATAGACTATAGAAATAATAATAGCTCAAATGTGATCAAAAATAAAGTTAAATATGATTTGTTAATTGTTAGATCAAGGGTTCCCTTGGTATCTCATCAAAAATTTATTTTCTCAAGGGCTTACTTTGCGTTAACAGGTAATTGTGATAATGCTAAATTAGTATTAAACAACTTTACTTATAATAAACTCTATACAGTAGATGATGGTCTTTCAAATTGGGGTACTCCTAAGGTAAATTACATACGTACGATTTTGTCGACTATAAATGCTAAAGCATTTTTTATCAATAAAATATCATTATTGCCAATGCCTTTTAATCTAATAATGAATTCTAATAAATTTGTGAGTCATTACTCTATTTTTTCAAAATTAAGTAAATTTTCTATTAAAAATGAATTTTCAACTTTAGTTAAAAACCTTTCCAAGCATTACAAAAAAAATACTGAAGTAGAGAATTTATTTATTGGAATCTGGCCAGATTTTAAAAATCGACTTTTAAAAAATAATGCAGATGAACAGTTTGATTGTTTTTCTAATCATTTAATTAAGTCGAATGAATTAAGTGCCAATCAAAAAATATTTATCAAGGATCACCCAAAACATTCATTAGATATAGTTTCATCAAAGTATTTTATTTTTGAAAGACTTGAACAGGAGTATATAGACACACCTCTTGAAGTTATATTAGGTTGTTTTCCAAATTTAAAAAATATCTATGGCTTCCCCTCTACAAGTCTATTTTTGGTTGACATAATTTCTAAGAATAAAATTTCTATAAATCTATTTGTTAAGAATGATGATTTAAGATATTTCTCTGAGAGAGCCGATTTATTTAAAAGCAAAAATGTTAGAAAAATCTATATCTAGCTGAATGGCTGATTATTCAAATTAAGAACTATGCTAATCAATAATTTTTGAAAATTATGCAGATCAATCCTAAAATATCAATAGTTACTGTTGTTCTAAATGATGCAGAGCGCTTGCATACTACTGCTTCTAATGTTGCACAATTATCTTATGATAACATTGAATATATTGTAATTGATGGTGGATCTTCTCAAGAAACATTGGAGGTTATTCATAGCTTTAAAGATAGAATAGATGCATATCTAATTGAACAAGATGAGGGGTTATATCATGCAATGAATCAAGGAATTGACCTTGCAACAGGTGAGTGGATTATATTTATGAATGCGGGAGATAAGTTTGTAAATAAAAATGTTTTAACAACAATATTTAAAGTCAGAAATTATGATGACTATGATATTCTTTATGGTGATGTGAATGTTTCATATAGTGGGTTTCAAACATTTCAGCAAGCAGGTAACATGATTGATATTAGAAAAGGGATGCAGTTTTGCCATCAGTCTGTTCTAATAAGATTGAGCTATCATAAAAGCAATAATTATAATATTCAAAATAAAATGTGCGCTGATTTTGAATTTTTTTATCATGCTGCTAATCAAAATATTCCTTTTTTAAAACTTAATGAAGTCATTGCGAATGTAACACCACTAGGTATTTCCGACAGAAATAGAGAAATTGTTTATTATAGTTGGTGGAAAATAATAGGGTTTAATGACATTAAATTAAATTTTTTATATATGTATAAAATTATGATTGCCTTCTTAAAGCGCATTATTAAGCTTTTATTACCAAAAAAAACAGTTTATTTAATAGTAAAGAAAATAAATAAAATTAAACTTATCAAATGAAGAAATTTTTAGGCAAATTAAATGTTTGTAGTTAAAGTAAGTGGTGGCTTAGGTAATCAAATGTACCAATATGTTTTTGGGCAGTATTTGTCAAAGAAATTTAATATAGAAGTTAAGTATGAAGTTAGTTTTTATGAAAATCAACCTGAACATCTTGATATACGCTCTTATGAATTAAATAAATTTAACTTAGATGTGCCAATTATTAACAATGTTTTTTTTGATCAAATTAAAGATTTAAGTAGACCCAAGAAAATAATATTTTTTCTATCTAAATTTTTCTTTAACTTTAAGCAAAGTTTTTTTATAATACCAGAAGCAAATTATTTGTATTTGAGATGGTTGCCTAGGTTTATAAAGAATAGATATTTTATTGGTTATTGGCAGAATGAGTTTTTTTTTCAAGGAATTGAAGATAGCATCGCTGATTGGTTTGTTTTAAAAGATGAATTTGAGGCCAAGAAAGAAAATTTAGATACTTTATTAAAAATTAATAATTCAAATTCTATTTCAATTGGTGTCAGAAGAGGTGATTATGTTAAGCTATCTGTCGCAAGTGACATAAGCTACTATAATCAAGCAATTTCAATTATTTGTAGCAAGGTCACTAACCCAGTTTTTTTTATTTTTTCCGATGATATTGACTGGTGTAAAGAAAATTTAACTATAAATTACTCGCATTTCTTTGTTAGAAGCAGTCAATTTCTTCCATTTGAAGATATGGAGTTAATAAGTAAGTGTCAGCATAATATAATATCAAATAGTTCATATGGCTGGTGGGGCGCATATTTAAATAATAATCAAGACAAGATTGTCATCTCGCCTAAGAACAGCAGATCTATGGGTACCCCAAACTTTATACAGATTTAAATATTGGATTTATTTTAAGAAGAGTTTTTTTATTAGATAAGTTTTATAAAAAATATTTTGAGGGCTTAGATGCTCTCTTCTAACGATGATGATGGAGTAAAAATGGAAACATTCTTTAAAAGGCTGCTCAAAGGCTTTAAAAATCCAATACAGGGCTTTCTCTATATTCTAGGGACAGGTTGGAAGTCTGATAAGGTTGAGTCCTCGTTATTAAGTAATTCACCAATTGATTTTGTAGTTCATGTTGGAGGTCACTTGGCTCAGGAGCTTGATTTATATAGAATACTAGGAGTTCAGCACATAGTTTGGATCGAGGCTGATCCATCAACATTTGTAAAATTAGAAAAAAAATTGAAAATATTAGAGGCAGAGCAAGTTAAAAAAATAAAACATACAGTAATAAACGCAACAATAAGTGATGAAGATGGAAAGGAGGTCGACTTTTATGTGTTTAATAACAAAGGAGGCTCATCATCAATTAAAAAACCTGGCAAGCTAATGAGTAAAACTTACCCACACTTATCAGTTATTGGAGAGCCTTTAAGATTAAAAACTTCAAGATTAGACACGATCTTATCATCAATTCACTTTTCTAAAAACAAATCAAAAAAGAACTTATTAGTGCTAGACATTCAGGGTAATGAAGGCGCCGCCCTTAAAGGTCTTGGAGATTGTCATAAAATGTTTTCAATGATTCAATCAGAAATATCGCGAAAAGCATTATATCAAGATTCAACAATGTTCATAGATATTGATGGATGGATGAAGGAGAGAGATTTTAAACTTTTATCTCATTCATATTTATATATACCTTGGCATTGTGACGTTGTATATCAAAAAAAATCATTTGACTTAACTTACTAATTATCAAAGTGTCTCTAGAAAAAAAAATAAGAATTCTTCATGTGGTTGGTGGAAGTTTGAATGGTGGTGCTGCAAAGGGAGCAATAAATCTTCACAATGCATTAATTGAAAAAGGGGCGTCAAGTTTTTTTATTAATAACTATGAAAATGGTAATATTGATAATCTTATAAGAATAGGTTCTTCAAAACTTAAAGCATGGTTCTTTAACCATATCGATAAAATTCCAATATATTTCTATTTTAGAAGAAAAAAAACTATATTTTCTCCAGGCATATTTGGAGAAAATATTCTTCCCATAGTCAAAAAATTAAAGATTGATGTTCTTCACCTTCATTGGATTAATACTGGCTTTATAAATATTGCTGACTTAAACCAACTTGGAATCCCAATAGTCTGGACAATGAGAGATGCATGGACTTTTACTGGTGGATGTCATATGCCTATGAATTGCACAAAGTTTACTAATCAATGTAGTAAATGTGAGCAACTTGTCAGTAAATATGAACATGATCTTTCTTATTTCATGCAAAAAAGAAAAAAAGAAATAATTACTAAAAATCCTAATATTACCTTTGTCGCTATTAGTCCTTTTCTTCAGTCAGAAGCCAAAAAATCTTATGTATTGAATGACTATAAAATAGAAATGATTGAAAATAATGTTGATATTAATCAGTTTAAATTATCTACAAAAGCATCAGCAAGGGATAAGTTGGAAATTATGCAGGATAAATGTATTATATTGATTGCCAATGACTCTGGTGAAACTTGGAAGGGATATGAATTTTTATACAAACTAGTTGATGATATCTCTATTAAAAATGTAGAGTTTATTTCTTTTGGTTCAGGTAAGCCCTGCCATAAGGGAAAAAACTTTGGTTTTGTAAATGATACTGATGATCTTGCATTAATATATTCAGCTGCAGATGTTTTTATCTTTCCATCAACATATGAACCATTTGGAAAAGCGCTTTTTGAAGCTGCAGCATGTGGCAATTCTATTGTTTCCTTTGAAAATACAGGGTCAGCAGATTTTTATGACAATGAAGTGTGGTGGCATCTAGCTGAGTATGGTAATTATCAAAGCCTTTTAGACAAGACATTGATAGCATGCAATCAGAAAAAAAAAGTTTCATCGATAGATCAAAGAAAAGCTATTTTGTCAAAGTTTGGACAGGAAAAAATTGCTCTAAAATACTTAGAGCTTTATAAAAAAAATCTTGATAGAAATAATGATTAATCTAGTTCAATCAAATTTAAAAATTGAACAATCTTTAATTGCATTCTTATGTATTGGGTTTTTAATTAGTGCTTTATTACCTCCAGTTGGAATTATTTTTTCAATATTTGTTGCAATAATTTTAGTAGTTATTTCGCTATTTAATGTTACTTTCTTACTGCCAATATTACTCATAATTTTATTAATCTCTAGTGGTTATGACCCTCATATTATTAGAATTAGAGATCTTTCCAATATTATTAATCCTTTTCATATGGGTTTTTTTGCGTTTATTAAACCTGCTTTGCTAGTAGGACTAATTGTGACAGCAAAAGTAAGCCTAGAGATTACATTTGATTTTTTTCGTACACGAATGATTTCTTTAATTAATGCGCTGTATATATTATTGGTAGTTATTTCGATAGTTACTTCAATAATGGGTTGGCAATTGGATAATGAAAGAAAATTTCAGACCTTATTTTTTCTTTTTAATATTAGTATTTGTCTTTGGTTCTATAGATTAGTTCTTCATTTAAGTGATCTTGAGATTCAAAAAATAGTTTTTATTATGCGGAATTTGTTAATTTTTTCTCTAGTTGGCTATGCTATAAATTTCATGCCATTTATTGGTCCAGGTAATTTAATTGGCTCCCTTGGGTTTAATACGCAATTAAGTTATTTATCTATGGCGATGGTTTTTCCATTAGTTTTTTTTATTGTTAAATATAGCCATGATCGGATAAAGTTTTTTACAGTAGCTCTTTTTTTCATGTTATCTTGGATAATGCTTAATCAGTTCTATTCAATTACGATCTATGTCATTTTTTTTTCCAGCTTTCTATATTATTTTTTATCCATTAATACTTTTAAAGGAAGGTTTCTATATTTTAAATTTATATTTTTTATTGTTTTTATTTCTCAAAGCTTGATATTTTTAACCCCTTTTTTAGATTTTAATATATTGAGAAACTCTAACTATATTGCAGTTGAAGATGTAGTAGGCTATTTAAATAGAATATGGTTTAAATTTTCTCTTGACAGATTGCCACTTTGGCTTGGAGCCCTTGATAGTATCAAAGAAAGTATTTGGATAAAGCCAGCTGGCTCGACTTATGTTCCCTACAATTTTGGAACTTTTGCTTTAGTAGATAGGCAGATTCAATGGTCTGCAGGAGCTCATCAAATGCAGCTTGAGTTAATGGTAAATTATGGCTTAGTAGGGGCAGTTTTATACTGGAGTATTTGGATAAGCTTTATGAGAAGACTATTCTTGGCAGTTAATTCGACTATGGCTATAACTAGATTTCTATCTGTAGGGCTTCTGGCATACTTTATCTTGCCAAGTTATGTTGCTAATTTAATGATTCAGGAGCATTCTGTTTTACCATGGCTACTTTTAGGGCTGACAATGGCTTTATATCAAAAGTTTAAGTAAATACCCTAGTAATTAATTAAGTAAAATTCTAAAATAAGGTATGTATTCAATGAAAAACTTGTTAATTAATTTTAAAATTTTCTTATTTGATAATTTGCTAACATCACTATTATTGATAGGCTTTTTGATATGTTCTTTACTGCCTCAATTGGGGATTTTTTTTTCTATTTTTGTGTTGGGTATTATTTTATCTATCACACTATTTAATATTTATTCTTACGTACCAGCATTATTAATAATTTTATTAATTTCTAATAGCTTTGATCCTTATATCAGTATTTTTTCATATGATACATTCTTTCATTGGGAGGTAATTAAAGCTCCCAATGTAACCTTACAATTAACTAACCCATTGCATATGGGTCTTTTGCAATTAATTAATCCAAATTGGATATTAGGTTTTGCTGCCACTGCAAGAGTTACATTTGATATTTTTTATAGGTACTACTCCTTATCAAAAATTTCATTTATTAATGTTTGTTATTTATTGTTAATAGCTATTTCGATAGTTACTTCAATAATGGGTTGGCAGCTTGATAATCCAAGAAGGCTCCAAACTTTATTTTTTCTTTTTAATATTAGTATTTGTCTTTGGTTTTATAGATTAGTTCTTCATTTAAGTGATCTTGAGATTAAAAAATTAATATATTGGATTAAGGCATTGCTTATATCAACTGTATTAATTTATATTACAAGTTTTACTAATTATGGATTTTCTGTTAGCACGCATATCAAGTTTTTTATTATTGCTTTGTTGCCAATTAGCTTATTTGTAGTGCTAAATTATTCTATAGGATGGTATAAATATTTATTAATAATTCCAATTGGCGCTGTTATTACCCAGTATTTTCTTTATCACTCTCTTACTACTGGCATTATTTTATTTAGCACTGCGATATTTTATTTTGTATCTTCAAGTCAATTTAAAAATAGATTTATATTTTTTAAAATACTATTCTTCGTATTTCTTGCTACTCAAATCAGTATATTTAGCACGCCTTTCATGGACTTTAATATAATAAGGTACGAAATTTATACTGATATTAATGATGTAGTAGGCTATTTAAATAGAATATGGTTTAAATTTTCTCTTGACAGATTGCCACTTTGGCTTGGAGCCCTTGATAGTATCAAAGAAAGTATTTGGATAAAGCCAGCTGGCTCGACTTATGTTCCCTACAATTTTGGAACTTTTGCTTTAGTAGATAGGCAGATTCAATGGTCTGCAGGAGCTCATCAAATGCAGCTTGAGTTAATGGTAAATTATGGCTTAGTAGGGGCAGTTTTATACTGGAGTATTTGGATAAGCTTTATGAGAAGACTATTCTTGGCAGTTAATTCGACTATGGCTATAACTAGATTTCTATCTGTAGGGCTTCTGGCATACTTTATCTTGCCAAGTTATGTTGCTAATTTTATGATTCAGGAGCACTCTACTTTACCATGGCTACTTTTAGGGCTGACAATGGCTTTATATCAAAAGTTTAAGTAAATACCCTAGTGATTACTTAAGTAAAATGCTAAAAAAAAAGGGATAAATTTAATGAAAAGACTAATAAGAAAATTAAAGTATTATTTAGATAGATTTGTTTTACTAGCTTATGATGCCGATATTGTAAAGGCTGGTGAGGCAGAAACTAGTACTTCAGACACTAGCTGGTATATAAGAAGTGTAGAGAGTTTTCTAAAATCAAATAAAAAATTTAATAAATTTAAAAGGTCTCCAGCTTACAGGGAGGTTTTAGAGCATGTGACTTATGAACAGGCATCTGATTATATTTCGAGGATTGAGGAATTGTCACCTGGTTTACTTGATAAAACTAGCCTTAAAAGTGCCTCTATTAACGATTTAATTGGATCACCAATACTATTTGATTTTAAAAAGTATGGAAAATTTTCAGGTCCAACAATGCGATATTTATATGTTTGTTCTCATCTAAATCATTTATTTGATATGAGTAAAATAAATAATGTGGCAGAAATAGGCGCAGGATATGGTGGACAAGCTTTAATGTTCAATCAGATTTTTGATTATCAAATGTACAATATATTTGATCTAGAGCCTGTATGTAGGCTTATCGATAAATATCTTGGAAATTTTTATCTTTCAGGTGGTATAGTTCCTTCAGATATTAATAAATTTCCCTTAAGAGGTGGAGATGTTTTTGATATGGTTATTAGTAATTATGCATTTTCAGAATTACCTAAAAAACTACAAAAAATTTATTTAGATAAAGTAATTTTAAGATCAAAGCGTGGTTACTTAACTATGAATACTGGCAATGATCTTAATGGACCTGGCAGAAAGTCCCGTTACAATTGCTCTGAGCTTCTTGAAATGCTTCCAAATAGCAGGGTTATTGAGGAAAACCCATTGACTGCTAAAATGAATTATATTATTGCATGGGGCGAAGATTAAATTGATTTCTAGATTGCCTATAATTTCAATAACTGATTCTGGAATGGGAAATAGGTTGAAATCTCTTCTAAGCGTTATGAGGATGACTGATACTTATAAAGTCTATTGGCCTAAGAATAGATTTGGGTATAGTAGTTTCTCTGATTTATTTAAAAATAATATTGAAGTAAGGAAAGTGCCAGTCTTTAGTAATATTTTTTATGGGCAATCAAAGATTTTTATCCCCTTGCTAACAAGGTTTAGCCCTTACTTTTTCATTAAGAATGATGATGAAATTGACTTAGAATTTGCGCCAGCGTTATATGATCAAAAAAAAGGCACTAGCAAAAAAGTTAATAATGGAAGAAGTATAGATTGGCAATATGAGCGAATTCCAGAAACCATCAAGGAAAGCTATATAAAGCAAATTAAAAAATTAGAGCCAATTGAATATATACAAAACCAAGTAGAAGAGTTTTATAAGAAATCATTCAATAGGGACACTGTGTCTGTTCAATTGCGAACGTGGAAGGATGAGACACGGAGACAAGATATGTTTGATAAAAAAGAGTATTTTAACTGCCTTGATAAATATAAGAATAAAAACTTTTTTCTATCTTCAGATGATCAAGAAATAATTGATGAGATTATTGAGCGCTATCCAGGAAGGGCCTTCTATTTTCCTAAAAGAGTGTCAAATTATGAGCCTGGAAGTGATGACTGTAAGACGATTGAGTTTCTACAAGATTCATTAATAGATATGCTGTTATTAGGTAAATCTTCTCTAATTATTGGCTCCCATTTAAGTAGTTTTGTTGAGTGTGCCTGGTGGTTTGGCTTATGTCAATCAAAAATAATAATCCTAAATCAATTTAATACTAAAAGTAATTGATATTTTAAATATGAAGCAATATAGGCATGAAATTGTTGGGCTAAGAGCTTTAGCTATACTTTCAGTGGTTCTTTACCACTATTTAAAAAATAGTCCATAGAAAATTACATTAGTTCTTCCTGTATTACTATAATAAGCATTACTCTTTTTTTATCAATTACCTTATTTTCTTTAGTGATTTCCATATTTGACTACTACCCAGAGCTCAAGCAAAATATTCCATATGTTAAGGAGTTTAGAACTTTGCGCTTTAACAAAACTTTTCAAAATACATTTACCTTATCCTACTCTAAAGCCAGTAATTTAGATGATTATGAAAACTTTAAAAAATTAATTTACTCTAACCTAGGTAAAAAATATTTCCCAATCTTAAGGATGAGTGATGGTGAGATGCTTCTTCTTACTGGTGCTCCAGATGAGTCAAGACGAGCTAGTTATATTAAAAGGCTTGAAAGGTTTTTTAAAAATTTGTATAAAAAAATATTTACTAATCAAGATCTAATTCTTTCTTCACATATTTATGGTAGTTTTGATCACGGCTCGGGCACTAGTGAAACTTACAAATATAATTCGAGTAAGTATTCAAAAGAACATATTCATAAAATTAAAAGAAAGTTTTTAAATGAAATACATGATATTTCGAATAGTGGAATTCTTGCAATCCATTACTCATATAGTAATAAATATGCACTAGTTGAAAGATATTGGCCTAAATTTAGTAATATTTTAAAGAATCATGAAATATCATTAAATTCAAATAATTGCTTTCCATTTTATTTTGTTTATATGTTTTTGAGCGAGAAGGAGTCATTACAGAAGGCGGTTCAAGGTAAGAAAGTGTTGTGTGTATCTTCTGCCTCTGGAGCTAAAAGACAAAATATTATTAATACGATAGATTCTTTAGGGCCAAGTAAAGTAAATTGGCTTCCTATTCCAACTTCAAAAACTTTCTTTTATGAATTTGAGGATGATAAATTTGACAGCTACGATATAATATTTTTAGCTGCTGGCACTGGAAAAACAAATATAGTAAGGCAATTAAGTAAATATCAATGCCCAATAATTGACTGTGGTTATTATTTTGAAGTTTGGAATGATGAGAGTTTAAAATTTAATAGAATAGGTTGCGTTACAGATGATGAATGTTGAATATAAATTTATAAGTACATATAAAGATAAAAAAGTTTTAATTACGGGTCATACAGGTTACAAAGGTGCATGGATGGCTCAGTGGCTCTCGTTATTGGGCGCAAAAGTATGGGGGGCTTCAATTGACACTTTGGCTAGCCCAAGCATTTTTCCTCTTTTGCAAATTAAAAACTTAGTTGAAGATATAAGAATTGATTTAAAAGATTTGGAAAAAACTCAAGCTTTAATTAAAAGGATTGAGCCTGATTACATTTTTCATCTTGCAGCCCAACCTTTGGTATTAGAGTCAATTAAAGAACCGATTAAAACTATTTATGATAATACAATTGCTTCAATAAATATTTTAGAATCTTTAAAACTAGTTAGAAAGAAAACAGTATGTATCTTTGTAACTACTGATAAAGTTTATGAAAATCGTAATCTTAATAGAGGCTACCATGAAGAAGATAAATTAGCTGGAAAAGATATTTATTCTGCCTCAAAAAGCATGACTGAAATTGCAATTAAATCATACTGCTATAGTTTTTTTTCAAAACAATCTAAAGTTAAAATTGCAACTGGTCGACCGTGTAATTGTATTGGTGGTGGTGACTGGGCAGAAAATAGACTTATTCCAGATATAGTAAGGAAGTGGAATAAAGGTGAAAAGGTTATAATTAGAAATCCTAATGCAATTCGCCCGTGGCAGCATGTTCTTGAGCCAGTGGGTGGGTACTTATATTTAGCCCATAAACTTTCAAATGATAATAATCTTCATGGTGAGGCCTTTAATTTTGGACCAAATAATTCTCATAATATTAAGGTAGAAGAAGTTTTGCAAAAAATGAAAAAAGACTGGACTTTCAATGATTATTTAATTGAGCAGGATACAACTAATATTGAGGCGCCATTATTAAAAATAAACATTTCTAAGGCTAATAAAGTTCTTAATTGGAAACCTGTTTGGGGCATTGATAAAACAATTAAAAATACAAATCTTTGGTATCTCGAATATTATTCAAATCAAAAAAATGCCAATCAGTTTACAATTAATCAAATTTTAAAATATCAAAGTGACGCCTCAAAAAAATGGTCATAATTTAACTAAGCTGAGTTATTAATATAAATTATCTATTAAGAGATGTTTGATACTTACCTAAATATAGAAATTTTAGTCTTTTAAAGAGATTGTTAGTAAAAGTATTTTTGATATTTGCTTCAATTAGGAGAATTAAATGAAGGTAGTTATATTGGCTGGAGGTCTTGGGACAAGGCTAAGTGAAGAAACAGAAAATATGCCAAAACCAATGATTGAGATTGGGGGTAAACCGATAATATGGCACATTATGAAATCCTATTCAAGTTATGGATTTAATGAGTTTATAATTTTATTGGGATATAAGGGATACGTCATTAAAGAATACTTTTATAATTATTTTATTCATCAAAGTGATATAACAGTTGATCTTTCGGATAATAATATTGAGATTCATCAAAATAACTCAGAAAATTGGAAGGTTACTCTAGTAGATACAGGTGTTAATACGATGACTGGTGGCAGAGTCAAACGTGCAAAAAAATATCTCAATAATGAGGCATTTATGCTGACTTATGGTGATGGTGTGAGTGATGTAAATATTCAAGAATTGATGAAATTTCATCAGTCCCAAGATAAAAAAATTACAATGACTGCGGTTCAAATAGATGGCCGATTTGGCGCTCTTAATATTGGCGAAAACCATATTGTTAATGATTTTGTTGAAAAGCCAAAAGGAGATGGTGCTTGGATTAATGGAGGGTATTTTATCTGTGAGCCTGAAGTATTAGATGTAATTGATGACGATACAACAATCTTTGAGCAAGCTCCTTTAAAGAGACTTGCAGAAGAAAAACAACTAGTCGTATATAAGCACCCAGGGTTTTGGAAATGTATGGATACTTTGAGAGATAAATTTGCTTTATCTGAACTATGTGAAAGTAATGAAGCTCCCTGGAAAAATAATTGGCCTAAATGATTTTATTTCTATTAAGATAGCCTTAATCTTAATAAGGTTCTTTGTGTAAGTAGGGAATCAGTTCAAATGAAAAAGCTACTGCAGTAATATATGAAGAAAAAAAACATTTTGGTGAATGCTATTGGTATACGTGATTCTGGGGGAATCACAGTTCTTAGGAGGGATTTGTCTGAATTTATAGCAGATAAAGATAATAAATATATAGTTGTATGTAGCTCTAGCAATAGTATTTATCAGCTTAGAAAAATACATTTAGAACAAAAAAATATTAATTTTTTAATTCTAAAAAATAGTTCATTCATTTATCGATTCTATTTTGAAAATATCATATTTAGAAGACTAATAAATATCCATAAAATTTCTCTGGTTTATAATTTCTCTGGCTCAGTACAGTTTTTTTTAGGAGTGCCTCAACTAACTAAAATACAAAATCTATTATTTTTTTCAAAAAGATTGGATGGCGTTTATCTAAATAATAATTTTTTTTATTTGTGGTTTAAACAAGTTTTCTTAAAAAGACAAATTTTAAAACTGATGCTAAAGTTTTCTAGTAGTCTTGAAATTCAATCTGCACATGTTAGAGAATCTTTGTCAGATTTTATCTGCACCGATAAAAAAGCTTTTTACATAAAAAGTGATATTGACGTTGAAAAAGAGTCTTTTAAACACCCTCATTATTATGATTTTACAAAAAAAATAAAATTTTTGTATATTGTAGGGCCCCATTTTGAGAGCTTGCATAAGAATATTAGTGATTTTACTAATGTTATGATTGAATTGAAAAAACTTAATATTGATTTTTCAATAAATATCACTCTGACAGAAAGTCAATTAAATAACTCTAGCTTTTGGGATAAATCTCTCAATGAAAAAACAAATTTTATTGGGTATGTTTATGATGAAAACGCTTTAAATGCGTTATTTGATAATAATACTATCTTAATCTCAACTTCAATCATTGAAACTATTGGCTTGCATGTTATTGAAGGAATTAAAAAAGGTATAGTGACAATTGCCCCAAATGAATCTTATTCTAATAGTGTTTACGGGGAAAGTATGATTAAATATGATCTATTTAATAGCGATTCGTTATTATTTTTCATTTTAAAAGTTATAAATGGAGAAATAGATTGTAGTGACTACATTGTTTCTTTACAGAAAGACTTGAGTAGGAATGAACGATTAAAATATAATTCCATTTTGAATGTTTTCGAAGAGGTTATTTGATGTTTAAAAATAAAGTGCTATTAATTACTGGTGGAACTGGATCGTTTGGTAATGCAGTTTTATCACGGATTTTGTCTACTGATATTAAAGAAGTGAGAGTTTTCTCTAGAGATGAGTTGAAGCAAGACAATATGAGGAAATTTTATAATAATGACAAAATAAAATTCTATATCGGTGATGTAAGGGATAGAAATTCTATTGATGATGCTATGAGAGGGGTTCATTATGTTTTTAATGCGGCTGCATTGAAGCAGGTCCCTTCATGTGAGTTTTACCCAATGCAAGCTCTCCAAACTAATGTAATAGGCGCTGAAAACGTATTAAATTCAGCAATAAATGAGGGTGTTGAAAAAGTGATAGCCCTAAGTACTGATAAAGCAGTTTATCCTATAAATGCAATGGGCATAAGTAAGGCTATGATGGAAAGAGTAGTAGTTGCAAAAGGGAGAAATGTTAAAGATACTATGATCGCTTGTACAAGATATGGAAATGTAATGGCAAGCAGAGGATCAGTTATTCCGTTGTTTATTGATCAAATAAAAACAGGCATGCCTTTGACTATTACTGATCCTGATATGACAAGGTTTATGATGAGCCTTGATGAGGCAGTAGATTTGGTCTTTTTTGCTTTTAAAAATGGTAAGAGTGGAGATATTTTTGTTCAAAAATCACCAGCCGCCACAATTGAACTTTTAGCTAACACTATTAAAGAAATATTGGGATATCCAGACTATAAAGTCAAAATAATAGGAACGAGGCATGGTGAAAAACTATATGAAACCCTCCTGACTAAAGAAGAAATGGCAAGAGTAGTTGATATGGGTGAATATTATAGGATTCCTATTGATGGAAGAGACTTAAATTATAAGCAATTTTTTGAGAATGGCGCGAAGGTAGTAGCTCAATCAAGTGAATATCATTCTCATAATACTCATAGATTAGATAAAGTAGAGTTAAGAAAAATATTATTAGACCTTAAAGAAATACAGGGCGAATTAAAAAGAGATTAATCAAGATGAAAAAAATTAAAATAATGACAATTGTTGGCACAAGGCCTGAAATTATAAAGTTAAGCCAGGTTATGAAAGAGTTGGACAAGTTTACTAATCATATAGTTGTTCATACAGGCCAAAATTATGACTATGAGTTAAATGAGTTATTTTTTGAGCAGATGAATATCAGAAAGCCAGATATTTTTTTAAAAGCAGTTAAAGGGTCTCCTTCAGAAACCATAGCTGATATTATTTCTAAAGCAGATAAAGTATTTGCTAAAAAACAACCAGATGCATTACTAGTATATGGTGATACAAATAGTTGCTTAAGTGTAATACCTGCGAAAAGAAGAAAAATACCAATTTTTCATATGGAGGCAGGAAATCGTTGCTTTGATCAGCGTGTTCCTGAAGAGATTAATAGAAAAATTGTTGATCACTTGAGTGACATTAATTTACCACTTTCAGAGCATGCAAGAAATTATTTAATTTCAGAAGGAATTAAACCTGAAACTATTATAAAAACTGGCTCACCTATGAAAGAGGTTTTAAACGCTAATATGAGCAAAATTTTGTCATCTAACATTCTTAATGATGAGGGACTATCTTCAGGTAAATATATATTAATGAGTATTCATAGAGAAGAGAATGTTGACTTGCCAAGCAATTTTAACAATTTACTTGATTCAATTGATGCTATTGCATCTAAATATGAAATGCCAATACTAATTTCAACTCATCCTAGAACTAGAAAGAAGCTTGAGGAAATTAATTACGATCAAGATAACAAATTGGTTAAATTTACTAAGCCTTATGGTTTTCATGAATACGTTAATCTTCAAATGAATGCGTTTTGTGTTATTTCTGACAGTGGCACAATTGCTGAAGAGGCCTCTATATTAAATTTACCTGCTATAACTATTAGAAATGCACATGAGAGGCCAGAAGGGATGGATGAAGGTGTACTTATAATGTCTGGTCTTAATAAAGATAGAGTTATTGAATCGATTAATGTAGTAACCAGTCAAGAATTTTATGAAAAAAATTCTAAAATAGTTCAAGATTACAATGTAGATAATGTGTCAAAAAAAATCCTAAGAATAATTTTGTCTTATACTGATTATGTCAACAGAACAGTTTGGCATAAAGATTGAAAATATTTTGAGTAAAAAAGTATTAATAATTGGGTCTACTGGATTAATTGGCCACCAGGTATATAATTATTTAAAAACTAATAGTGACTATTTTTTGTCTAATTTTTCTTATAGAAAAAAACTTACTCCAGATAGTATTTTATTAAATGTTAGAAATGAGAGAAAGTTAGAAGAAGAAATTATTAAGATCAATCCAAGCATTATTATAAATTGTGTTGGAGTCTTAATAGAGGGTTCAAACCAAAACCCTGGTAATGCAATTTTTCTGAATGCGTATTTACCTCATAAATTATTGGTAATTGCTAACAAGATTGGTTCGAAGTTAATTCATATTTCTACTGATTGCGTTTTTTCTGGAAATAATAAAAAGCCTTATTGTGAAAATGATGAAAAAGATGGTGTTGGAATATATGCAACAACCAAGTCTCTAGGTGAGATTTCTGATGAGGACCATCTGATCTTAAGAACTTCTGTAGTCGGTCCAGAGTTAAAAAATGATGGTGAAGAGTTGTTCCATTGGTTCATGTCACAAGCTAATGAAATCTTCGGATTTACAAAAGTGTTGTGGTCTGGAGTTACCACTATTGAACTTGCAAAAGCTATACATTGGTCTATAGAATTTGATATTAAAGGCTTATATCATGTAACAAATAATTCTTCAATCTCAAAGTATGAGCTTTTGAAGTTGTTTAATAAATACACAAAAAAAGATATTAATATTCTTCCACAAGGAGATAAGCATATTGATAAAAGTTTTGCTGATACAAGGAAATTAATTAATTATGAAATCCCTTCATATGACCAAATGATTAGTGAAATGATAGAGATGATTTTAAGGAATAAAGATCTATACTCACAATATAAACTAGGGGTAAGTTTTGATCCGTAAAAGAATTCTAATTGTTTCAGAATTATTTTATCCAGAAGAATTCAATATTAATGATATTGCTTTATTCTGGGCTAATAATGGTTTTGAAGTTGATGTCTTAACACTTTCGCCAACATATCCATTTGGTAAGGTCTACAAAGGATATAAAAATAAAATATTCTACAGGGAGGATTATCAGGGAATTAATATTTATCGCGTTAAAGCAGTGTCAGGTTATCAAAAGAGCTTGTTTAAAAAAATTTTAAAATACCTTAATTTCATGATACTTGGAAGTATAGTGGGTGCGTTTATTGGAAAAAAATATGATTATATATTTGGATTTAATGTAGGTGCCTTAACCTCTATGGTTCCAGCATATACAATAAGAAAATTATATAAAAAACCCTTAATGATATGGATTCAAGATCTTTGGCCAGATACCATTTATGCTTATGGATTCAAGAGAACCAAATTACGCAAATACTTTCTGGATAAGTTTATCAAGTCTATTTATCATAATGCTTCCTCAATTGCTATATCTGGAAAGGGCTTTGAGTTGAAGCTAAAGAACTATGTTGATGATAATATAAAACTTAATTACATACCAAATTGGGCTGACGATTTTAATACTGAATTTAAACCAGCCTCTCTAAGTACTGAAAATAAAACTCACTTTACTTTTGCAGGAAACTTAGGAAAATTACAGAATCTTGAAAAAATTATAGAGTCCTTTAGTTTGTTAGATAATGCAGATTCTGATAGAGCACAGCTTAATATTATTGGGGATGGGTCAAATCTTCTTAATTTAAAGAATTTAGCAAAACATAATTTAAATATTGTTTTTCACGGAAGAAAAAAACGTGAAGAGATGCCTAAGTTTTATCTGGCCAGCGATTTTTTAATTGTTGCACTAGTTGATGATCCAATTTTTTCTGTATTAGTGCCTGCCAAATTACAAGCTTATATTGCCGCTAAAAAACCAATTCTTGCTATTATTAATGGAGATACATCAGATATAGTGATTAATAATAATTTGGGACTTTATGCTAATCCCTCTGATGCACAGGCTATTAAAAATACTTTCGTAGAGTGTATCAATATGAGTGATTTGGAAAAAAAGAATTTTATATCCCAAGGTGAAAAATTATTAAAAGATGACTTTAATAAGAATAAAATTATGGCTAAGCTTACAAATGTTTTGGTAAATAAATGAAAAGGTTTTTTGATCTTACTCTTTTAACACTTTCTCTACCTATATGGCTGAGTGTTATTGCAATTTTCTACCTGGTTAATATTCTTATCGAAGGGTTTCCAGGCTTTTACAAATCAGAAAGATATATTGGAAACAATAAATTTATCAAAATTATAAAGTTTAGAGTTATGAAAAAAAATATTGATAAAACTTTAAATAGAACGTCTATTACTGATGATTCTCAAATTTTCTTAAACCTCCCACAAGATTCAAGTATTTATACTAATTTTGGTTTGATAATTGAAAAGTTTGGGATTACAGAATTACCACAGTTCTTGTCAGTACTAAAGGGAGATATGTCTATAGTAGGATCTAGACCACTTCCTTATGATGTTTATAAAGCTCTTCAAGATAATTTCCCAGATTTAGCTGTAAAAAGATTCAAGGTTGGAGCAGGTATTGCTGGACTTCCTCAGCTTATTGGAAGGGAACTTCTAACTGATATAGATCGGCTTAATCTTGAAGTTGCTTATGCAGAATGGACAAATAAAAAATATAATTTTATGGTTGATTTAAAAATTATTTTTTTTAAAATATTATTTGTTTTAAATCTAAGAAAAAAAATGAATGTTGAACAGGCTCTTTCATTATTACAATGAAATGATAAATTATCCTAAAATATATTTAAGATTTTTTAATCAAAAGTGCATAGTGTCCCTAATAGTATTTATTAGTGGAGTTTTTATCAACCAACTTTGTAAGACTTTTTATTATAAATTAGGCCTTTTAGATTCTAAATCTAAAGACTATTTAATTTATATCTATAATTCTTCTTTTTCATAATGAATTTACTAATAATAATTGCTATATTAAGTTTCGTAATCATGATGATGATTGAAACTGCAGCTTTTGCAGCTAGGGCTGCTGGAAGGCTAGCGAATAAGCCAGCGCTTGGAACCACAATTCACCACACGTTATTTACTGCAAGCAGATTTTTATTGATAATTTTTTTACCAATTCTTGGATTTTTAGTAGAATCAAATATCAGTTATGAAAAATATTTTCTAACTGTACTCCTTTGCCTAATCGGCTCTTTTCTAGGGTCTTGTATTATTATAAAATATCTAAATAATGTTCAAATTTTTTTCCAAAAGGTGTTTTATCTCTATAAAGATTCTACTATTCCTGTAGCTTTGTTAGGCGCGATTTTGAAAAAAAATGATGATAATTTAAAATATGTTAACTTAAACTTAAAATTGACTTCTGATAGGTTGACACCACAAAAAGTTTTTGTTTCTTTTTTAGCGTATTCTTTTTTAGGTACTGGTTTTTTTATTGCTTTTCTATTGGCACTAATTTACACTGAACATAGATTAACTTTGAGTCAATTCACTGCTGTATTTCATGGATTTGGCGCAATTATTGTGTCATTCTATTTAGATCCAATGCTAAGTCGCTCAATAGATCAAATCAAATCAAACAATATGTGGCTTAATAATTTATATTCAATTCTGATTGGCCGTATTATTAGTTATTTTGTAACTTCTATAATATTTGTTAGTGTGTATTATTTGTTTTTCAAATGAACTGATGATTTTATTAATGCTTCCAAGTTCTACACACATATGAAAATGATTTTATGAAAAAATATTTAGTTACTGGGGCGACAGGGTTCATTGGGAGTAGGTTAATAAATTTTCTTAATACTTCTGAATGTAAGATTCAAATAATATCTAGATATCAACATAAATTCCTTGAAACTATTATCTGTGATTTCGAAAATGATGTTATTCCTGAGTCCTCAATAGATGAAGTAGATACAATTTTTCATTTAGCAGGTTTTACACATGATGTCAGAGCAGATATCAAAGTCAAACATGTATTTCAAAAGATTAATGTTGATGCAACATTGCAACTTGCAAAGATTGCGATACAAAAAGGTGCCAAAAATTTTATTTTTGTAAGTAGTGTAAAGGCAGGAGCTTATGATAACTCTGAGTTATTTTCTTTGGGTAATGATGAAAACGAGCCAGAAGGTGTTTATGGAAAAACAAAAAGAGAAGCAGAGCTTAGATTACTTGCAATGATTAAAGACTCTGGTATGAAGTTATCGATTGTAAGGCCAGCACTAGTTTATGGCCCAAAAGTTAAGGGAAACCTTAGTAAGATGCTTGCTGGAATTAAACAAGGATGGTTTCCACCACTCCCTCAAACAAATAATTGTCGCTCTATGATTCATGTTGATGATCTTGTTCGGGCGCTAGTTTTTGTGGCTGAACATAAAAGAACAAACGGAGAGGTTTATATTGCTACAGATGGTATATCATATAGTTCTCGAGAGATTTATGAAGTAATGTGTCATTTATTGGGAAAGCCTGTTGCAAATTGGGCTATGCCAAAAAAAATATTTGATGTTTTGTCTGCTATAAGTCCTAGCATGAAGTACAAAATTAATAAATTGTTGGGGGATGAGCTTTATTCTAATAAGAAATTAAAGTCACTTGGATTTATTCCTCAATTAACGATTAAGGAGATGAATGAAACGTCTTTTTGATATAGTCTTGTCTTTATTAATGCTAATAATATTTTTTTTGCCAATGCTGCTTATAGCAATACTTATTGTTCTAACATCAGAAGGGCGGGTATTTTATTTTTCAGATAGAGTTGGGAGTAATAATGATATTTTTAAAATGCCAAAATTTCGATCAATGAAATCTTCAGCTCCAGTAATTGCGACGCATCTAATTTCTGAATTAGACCAACATCTTTCTCCAATAGGCAGTTTTCTTAGAAAATCTAGTTTAGACGAATTGCCACAAATATTTTCAATTTTAAAAGGTGATATGAGTATTATTGGCCCTCGCCCTGCTCTATTTAATCAATATGACCTGATTGAACTCAGAACAAATAATGGCCTTAGTCATTTAATTCCTGGGCTGACTGGATGGGCTCAAGTAAATGGGCGTGATGAATTGACAATCCCAGAAAAAGTAAATCTTGAAGTAGAATACTTACATAAAAAATCATTCTGGTTTGACTTAAAGATTTTATGGATGACTGTATTGAAAGTTTTCAGGATGAATGGAGTTTCACATTAAATGTTTTTATAAGGATTATTTAAATTGATTTATTTCCTAAAAAAAATTATTAAACTTGATAGAGTTATAAAAAAAATTATTATGATTATCTTGGACTCTATCATAATAATATTTTGTTTGCTTCTTGCATTTTCTCTAAGGCTGGGCTATTTTTGGGAGCCATCAGGGTCGATTATTAGGTCAGAAGTAATTTATACTGCTCCATTAATTGCAATTTCAGTTTTCTATAGTTTTGGACTTTACAAGTCAATCATTCGATATATTGGATTCAAAGGCTTATGGTCGATTGCTAAGGCAGTTACTTTATATTCGCTATTTTGGGTTTTGGTAAGTTATTTAGTTTTTTTCTCACAAGGTATTCCAAGATCTGTAATTTTAATAAATTGGATGTTATCTATAATAGTCATTGGAGGGTTAAGAATATTTGCTTACTGGTTCTTTACTAGCTCAATTAGAAAAAAAAATGTTATTATTTAGATTTACCGAAAAGTGAACGAGAAAAGCATCAACTCTCAAAAAACGAACGACTAGCGTTGCGTAAAAAGCGGTATAATTTAAGTCCAGAGTCAGAACGATGTATTTTAGATAAAACCAAAATTTGTGAAAAAAATGTCGGGATTTTGAAGGACAACAAGAAAAAAAGATTAATTGTAAAAACCGTTGTGTCTTAGATAAAACAAAAATTTGTAAAAAAGAGTGTCATGATTTTGAAGGCCAGGAAGAAACCAAGGTTAATTGCAGAAATAAATGTAAGATAGATCAGAAAAAACCTTGCATTCGATTTGAAGATCGAAATGATTTTTCACCTACTTTGAGTATAGAAATAAAAAAGCGGCCTTGGGAAAATCACCAAAAGTGTACTGCTCAAAGTTATCAATGTTATTGCAATAAATTAAATAAATTAATAGAAAAAAGAAAAGATACTGTAAAATCAAACCGCACAGGTTTAAGTGACGGGAAACCCTTACCGTATCAAGATGGACTAAAAATAAAGTTAAAAGATAAAAGTGAAGATAGTGACCAGTCTTTAAAAGCATTTAAATTAAATGATAGTTGGCTAAATGGTCAATTTTTAAAAACTTTTCAAATTCAATATAAAGTTCCATTATCATTAACAGCAAGAAATATTTTAACGAGCTTTACCAATAAATACATTTATTATGC